>ERZ1370068.2033-contig-12_pt1 | contig 131120 bp, 192 predicted proteins | sample MGYA00561227_ERZ1370068 | MGnify/ENA primary metagenome ERZ1370068 (study PRJEB38410, sample SAMEA6850437) | metagenome | study: Metagenomic assessment of the ecological functions of the soil: analysis of the soil microbiota associated with the...
TTGTACTTCGTTCAGTTACGTATTGCTCGCTGTTCGACAAGGCGGACAACCGCGTTCCCGTGGATGGCGGAGATGATCGACCTCAAGAAGGGAGAAGAACTTCTTCGAGACGCTGAGTCACGGGTACCAGACCGGCAGGCGCTGAACTAAGTTGATCGGCGCATAACAGGGGCGCGACGCCGCGGGTCCAGTGCCTGGGGATCCGATCGGCATGCGCCCCTGCGTCACGTGCGATGGACGCTAAAGGTGTGTGCACGGTGTCTGCATGGTGCCACCTGGAACGTCAACGGCATTCGCGCGCGCGAGGCGCAGCTCTGCGACTGGCTGGAACGCGACCAGCCGGACGTCGTGTGCCTGCAGGAGATCAAGGCGCGGCCCGACCAGGTGCCCGACCGCTGCAAGCTCGCCGACTACCACGCGTTCTGGCACGGCGCCGGCGGATACTCCGGCGTGTCGCTGCACCTGCGTCGACGAGCTCCTGGACGCGCCTGAATTCGCCCATCCCGAGTTCGACATCGAGACGCGCATCGTGCAGGTTGCGCTCGACAATCTCGTGCTCGCGTCGGTCTACGTGCCGAACGGCGGGAAGGACTACGGCGCGAAGCTGCGCTTCCTGCAAAGCCTCGTCGACTGGGCGCGGGCGTTGCATGAGCGAGGGACGCGAGCTCATCCTGTGCGGCGACATCAACATCGCCCGTGCGGACATCGACGTGCATCCCAAGAGAGCGCAAGCCCGGCATCATCGGTCAGCGGGACGAAGAGCGCGTCCTGTTCGAGGCGTTGCTGGACGATTCCTTGACCGACGTCACGCGCGCGCTCGATCCCGACAACGACGGCGCTCTTCACCTGGTGGCCGCCCTGGCGCGACATGCGCAAGCGCAACATCGGCTGGCGGATCGACTACATTCTCGCCTCGCGGCGCGATCGCCGAGCGCGCAACGGAGTGCAGGGTCCTGGCCGATGTCGGCACCAGCGATCATGCGCCGATCATGATGACGGCGTCGATCTGAGCGGGGCGAAAGCCGCTGCGACCGGGGGCTTACAACGCGAGCCTTGCTGGCCATGTTCGCCTCCTCGCTATAGAGTGGCAGCATCCCGTGCTGGATTGCAGGGGTCGATCAGTCCCTGCGATGGGCAATTGACAGGCCAGGTATAACTGCAGCGGAGAGCGCACGAAATAGAGCCAGGGCGCGCAAACCTCAGCGAGCGAAAACTCAAAGCCATCTGGGAGCTCGCCGGCGATGCGATGGTCTTTCTCGATGAAGACGGGCTGCTCGATTGCAACGACGCGGCGCTGCGGCTGTTCGGCATCGATTCGCGTGAACATGCGATCGGACTGCCGCTGCATGCCTTCGCGCCGCCGACTCAGGCGGATGGTCGGCCGTCGGCCCAGGTCTTTGCCGAGGGGAGATCGAAGGTCATCGAGTCGGGCGTCGAACGCTTCGATTGGCAATTTCAGCGCCCGGACGGCGAGACACTGCTGCTCGACGTGATTCTGCATGCCGTGCACATGGGCGGCGGCGAAATCGTGCACGGAATTCTCCGCGACGTGACGGCGCAGCGCCTGGCGGCGCGCGAGCTCGAAATTGCGCGGTTGGCGGCGGAAAGCAGCCTGCGGCATCTGTCGCGGCAGGACGCGCTTACCGGACTGCCCAACCGTTCGCTGTTTCTGGAAGAAGGCCAGCGCCGGATCGACGCGGTCCGTCAGCCGGACCGTGTCTGCCTGCTGTGCATCGATGTCGACAACTTCCGACGGGTCAACGAGGCGCTGGGTGAGGCAGTCGGCGATGGCGCGTTGCGCGCAATCGGCGAACGGCTGCGCCACTTCGCCGGCTCAGCGGATTTGCTGGCCCGCCTGGGCAGCGACGAATTCGCTCTGCTCCTGACCGATTGCAGCGCCGATGCGGCCGCGGAGATCGCCCGCCGCCTGGTTGCCGAGCAGGAAGAGCCGCTCACGGTCGGCGATCACCGGTTCAACGTTACGGTCAGCGTGGGCGTTGCCTGTCTTGGCACGCCGGCGCAGAGCCTCGAAGGCCTGATGCAGCAGGCGACGACGGCGATGAATGTTGCGCGTCAGAACGGGCCGCGGCGGTTGGCAGATGTTTGCCGAACCGATGAATGCCGGCATGCGCGATCGCTGGCAGCTCGAAAGCGAGTTGCGCACGGCGCTCGCGCGCCGGCAATTCGTTCTGCATTACCAGCCGCAGGTGGAATTGCAGAGCAACCGGATCGTCGGCGTCGAAGCTCTGGTGCGGTGGCAGAACCCGAGATTGGGGCTGCTGGAGCCGCTATCGTTTCATTGCGCTGGCCGAGGAGATCGGCCTGATCGAGCCGATCGGCGAGTGGGTGCTCTTCGAAGCCTGCCGCCAGAGCCAGCGTTGGCTGGCAAAGGGTCTGACGCCGGTGCACATGTCGGTCAACGTGGTCGCCCGCCAGTTTCAGCGCGCGAGCCTGCCCGCCCTGGTCGCACGTGCGCTCGGCGAAGCCCGCCTGGCGCCGCAATGGCTGACGCTGGAAATGACCGAAGGCACGCTGATGGACGGGAGCAGCGACACCATCGGCATCCTGTCGGACCTGCGGGATCAGGGCGTTTCGCTGGCGATCGACGATTTCGGCACCGGCTATTCGTCGCTCGTCCTACCTCAAGCGTTTTCCGCTCGACAAGCTCAAGGTGGACCAATCGTTTGTCCGCGACATCGATCGCGACCCGGACAATCTGGCGATTGTCGGCGCGATCATCAATCTGGGCCACACGCTGCGCCTGACGGTGGTCGCCGAAGGCGTCGAATCCGTGGCGGAGCTCGATCGTGCTGCGCCAGCACCGGTGCGATCAGGCGCAGGGCTTCTATTTTTGCGCGCGGCCTGCCGCGCGACCGACATGGAGTGCTGCTGGGGCCTCCGGCGCTTCGGGAGAACGCGACGCGGCGCGCCGCGGTAAAATCCCTCCGGATCCTGGCGCGGTACCGTGTCCCGTCATTTTCGGCGGTATAAAGGAAGCTGTATCACCACCGCCGCGATCAACAGGCATGCCCATGCCGTTCAGCGCAACCGAGCTCCTGGCCGAGTTACCCAGGCTGCGCCGATATGCGCGCATTTTGACCGACGACGCCGAGCGCGCCGACCGCCTGGTCGAGGAGACTCTCGCTGCGGGCTCGGCAGATGCAGGACGATTCCGCTCTCCGGAATCGACCCGCAGCACGCAACTCCTGGCGCTGCTGCGCTCCGTCAACGCGGAACAGACTGCGCCAGGCACGCGACGCGACACGCCGGTGCGCGCGCCGTTGCGGGACGTATCGACGTCGAATGCGGACCCGAGCGGCAAGCATCGAGGCAATCGCCTCCGATCGCGGGGCGCAAATGCTTGCGCAACTGCGCGAGCTTCCGCTCGAGCAACGCGAAGTCCTCGTGCTGGTGGCGGTCGAGCGGATGTCCTACGCGGACATCGCCGCCCTGCTCCAGCATCCCCGTCGCGACCGTCATTTCGCGGCTCTCGCAGGCGCGCGAAGCGTTGCGCTGCGATCTCGCCGAATCCGCTGTCGGCCCCGAATAGCGCAAGCTGATCGGCCGTGCGCACGGCCGCGGCGCGCGGCGTCTAGAAGGAGAGCGACAGCGCCGCGACGACGCCGTTGGGGCTGTTCCTGCCCGTGATCAGGTACGCGGCGGTATGGTTGCTCACGCCGACCCAGGCGACCTCGAGTTGAAACCGGTCGAGGTCGACGCGCAGTCCGATGCGCCCGTCGAACACGTTCTGCATCGGCGGAATACCGTACAGAGTCGAGCCGTACGGGCTGTCATAGCGGTAGCGCAGGAATCCGGCATGCACGTGCAGGCGGACACGCGTCGATCGAGCGGCTGCGTCGCGTTGATTTCGCCGTAAACGGCATTCGACGACTGCCCGAAATATCGCGGCGAATAGTAGATCCTCGCGTTCAGGTTCTCGGTTGCGCCGCCGACAAAGACTTCTCCGTAGTTGAGATCGTTCGAGCCGGCAAACGCGGAGTAGTCGCCGCCGGCTTCCACGCTGATTCCGGACGGCAAGCGCGTGTCGCGTACCCTGCGTAGACGATCGCCTGAAAGTGGGAGCTCGGCCGTCCGGGCGGCTGCGAGGCGGACGGTCGATCCGAAGGCGCCGGCGTACCAGCCCTTCGGGTCGTCGTACGTGAGCCCGGCTTGCGCCGCCGGCCTTCGGTCGCTGAACGTGATGCCGCGATAGCGGTAGTCGGAGACTGCCGCTCAACGTGCCTGAAAGCTGCGCGGCAGCGCCGCTCGCGCACGCGCAGAGCAGGAGCGCTGGCGACCCCGCGCAACACGCGGCGCGTCAATGGACCGGGAGTCGGCAGAGGCGCCGCGCGCGATCCTGCATCCGCATGCACAGGCGCCCACGGTTCTGGCAACGGCGGCACAGGCATCGACGATGGCGCGGTGGCGCGGCGATGTGGCGGATCGTTCGGACGTGCTCAGGGTTTCGCGTATCTGTTGCGTACTCTGTTCCGGCGCGAGGTCGATCAGCAGTGCGACGAGTCCTGCCACCTGCGCCGCCGCATACGACGAACCGCCCACCAGGCCCCATCGCCGTCCGGGAAGTGTCGTCGGGATATCGCGTCCCGGCGCCAGGTAGATCGCCTCCGACGCATCGTGCACGTCATCGGCGGCGACGGCAAGCACGCCGGGAAACGACGCCGGGAAAGCCGCCATCGGCGAATCGCGGGTCCGCTGCGGCGACGATCACGGCGCCGCGCGACGCGGCGACCGCGAGCAGGCGCTCGAGCAGGCGATCGCGCGGACCGCCGAGGCTCAGGTTGATCACCTTGGCGTTGTTGTCGATCGCGAACTGCAGCGCCTTCGCCAGCGTGAAGCTGCTGCACACGGCGGCGCTTTCATCGGCCGGCACTTGCCAGCAGGCGCGCAGCGCCATCAACTGCGCGTCCGGCGCGACGCCGACGATCCCCACGCTGTTGTCGGCGCGTGCGCCGATGATTCCGGCGACGGCGGTTCCATGCAGCTCCGCGACCGCGTCGCGCGCATCGACGAAATTGCGCGCGAGCACGACGCGACCGCTGAGGTCCGGATGATCGAGCTCCACGCCGGAATCGATCGCCGCGACGCGGACGTTCTTGCCCGTCGCGACGCGGTGCAGCTCGTCGAGATGCCAGAGCGCCGGCCGTGGGCTGCAGCGGATAGAGCGGATCGTCGTGCGCAAGGACGCGAAAGAGATTCACCGCCTGGACGGACTCGACGCGGGCATCGAGCGCCATGCGCTCGATCAGCGGCTCGAGCGGAAGGTTCTCCGGCGCCTCCATGACGAAGCAATCGACGCCGAGCGCCGGCATCGGCCAGCTTCCCACGATCGCGCAACTTGAATCGCGCCGCGAGCTCCTCGGCAATCCGCTGCCGGCCGGCGCTGCCGGACTGCGTCGCATAGCCGCCGACGATAGTCGGCATCGGGACGAAAGTGGGGCGGCGGCAGGCGAAGCATCACCAGCACTTCGCGGGTCGCCGCTTTGGCGTCGGCCGTCGGGTCGATCCCCTCGGCTGCGAGCGGCGAAGGCCAAGCGCGCACAAGCGCCACGGCCAGCAGCGCGCGCAGCCAGGCCGCGCGGATGCGTCATCGCTCCGCCCGCGCGCCCAGAGGCTCGGCGAAGCGCACCATCCGCTCGGCGCGCAGCTTCTGCACGGCCTCGCCCGACTGCGCCGCCGGCACCTCCAGCACGAACGCGTGGGTGGTCGTCGGACCATCGACGATCCGGCCGCCGGCGCCCGTGACCACCCGCCGCATCTCCGCCTCGGTGATCGCGGGGTCGAACATCACGGCAATCGCGTCGCCCGCGGCGCCGGGCCGCAGAGGCGCCGAGCGTCCGATAACTCGGCTCGTGGCGCGGTATCGACTGCGAGCAGCGTGCCCAGGACGGCGAGGCCGGCGAGCTGCGCGGCAATGAGCATGCGCATCCACGGCTGCGTCGATCGCCAGCCGTCGGAAACTCGAGTCCGCCAGCGTCGGCGGCCGAATCGCGGCCGTCGAGCCCGGAATCGCCATCGGCATCGCGCGGACGCCGGCGCGTCCGGAATCGGCGCGATCGCGGCGCAGGCCGCAAAGACGTCGCGCAGCCAGTCGACCTCGCGTCGGCATTGCTCGCAGGCCGCGACGTGCCGCTCGACCCGAGCGAGCTCTTCGCCCCGCAGGGTCCCGTTGACGTACCACGGCAGAAGCGCGTCCACGGCGACGTGCTCGGACGCACTGAAGGGGAAGCACGCGTCCGGTCATGGCCTGTCGACCGGGCGATCCGGCCACCGGCAGCGTGACGCATCCCAGCATTTCGCCGCCCGGCACCGCCGACGCGCTGCTGACCGACGGAAGTTGTCGCCGCTGTCCATGGATCGAATCCCTCCTCACATCGCAAACCAAATTGGCGGCCGGCTATTCCAGCGAGGCCGCTCCAGCCAGATCGTGCGGTCATCGGCTGGAACTGAAGGGCTGGAAGAGTCAAGGTCGAGCGATGTGATGAATTCTAGCCCCCAGGTTGTGGCGGCATCAACCCCGCAATGGACGTCACCGAGGAAGGCGGAGCCCGAGTCGGCGGCGGAGGGCCGCTGGTCCGATGGCTACGCGGCGGGCAACCCGGACGAAGTCGCCAAAGAAACGCGGCCGCATGAGAGCGGCCGCGATGTCGGCTATTGTGGGGCAAGCTCCCGTTCCGTTACCAGTAGCGTCTTGCCGAGCTTTGGAGGCTCGCACGATGGTCCGGATATCTCCGGTTCGTGTTAAGACCTAGCGAGCATCGGACACCTATTGCCGACGGTTCCCATTGTCGTCTCACGCGCGGGGGCCGAAAGCAGAACAAGCCCGTCGGCATGTCGAGATCATTCCTACAACGCCTCACTGGGAGGCTCCATCGTGATCTCGAGCCGGCGCAAGATCCGGATCCAGTTCGATCCGGCTCCCGGGACGTCACTTCCGAGCGGCGCGCGGTTGAGCAACGAGGATTTCCGCGGCCGCCGCGGTAACCGGCGTGCTGTGGCTCGGCCATGACGAGACCGTCGCGATCGAAAGGCTCCGCGCGGAGCGCACGAGAGCGAGGCTCGTTTCGCTACGCGAAGCATCGACGCTTCGACTTGCGCAAGCTCATTGACCCTCCCCGCGGTCAGCAGCGATGGCGGAGGCGCTACTCCGGAAATCGACCTCGAGGGCATTTCCTCGCGTGACGGCTACGCTTTGGATAGCGGGTTCTCATTCCGCCACGCGCGCCGAACCGGCGGGACGATCCGTGTCCGACGCGATCGCCGCGCTGGCCGACGTCGAACGATCCGGGAACCGTTTCCTGCTCGCGTGCATTCCCGTAGAAGCCGGGTGCCGGATGGACCGGCGCTTGTGCGTCAATGGCGGACTGCCGACGGACGCGTGCTGCGAAGCCGCGCGGCTGCCCGGCGGACGGAAGAACGATGCCCTCACGCGGCGCTCTCCGACGATCCGCATCTCGGTCGGTTCCTCTCGATACCGAGCAAGGACAACGGCTTCGACATCGAAGGGATCGCGGCGGCGCCGGGCGGCGCGGTTGTTCGCTCGGGCTGCGTGGGCCTGTGCTCGATGGATGGGCATGCGTGCTGGAGATCATGGTCGGCGCCCACCCCGATCGGGACGGCGAGTTGATGCTGCGGAATTTGCCGGGGCGCACCGCGCGCACGCGAACCGCGGCCTGCTATCGCAAGCACTTCCTGGACCTCGAAGGTGCGGGCATCCGCGACCTCTGCCTCGTGGGGCGCGATCTCCTCGTTCTCACGGGACCGCCGATGCGCGGGAAGGGTAAGGCGCAGGTGAGGCTGTGGAAGGCAGCGCTCGCGATCCGCCAGGAAAGCATGCGGCAGCAGGAGGATCTACGAAAATTGCTGGAGCTTCCCTATCGGGAGAAGAAGGACCATGCGGAGGGCATCACGATTGTCGGGCGGCGCTGGCAACCGCGTGACGCTGCTGGTCCTTTACGACTCTGCCGGCAAGGACCGGCGCCTGCCGCCCGCCGCGATGTGGGCGACGGTGCATGGGCTGACATGCCCCGCTGAAGCGCGTAAAGCGGGTAAACAAGCAAGCGCGGCTACGCGCCGGCGTGCTGATGGCGTGCACGCGCATCGGGCGCTCGAAGCCCTTGAAGCGTCATTTCGCCGCAGGTCCTCGAACGGCGAGGCCCTTTGCCGATGCATAGCTCGGCAGACCACGTTCGACACGAGGCTCTGCGCGGGCTGCCGCGTGCGCGCACAGAGCGCGCGCGGCGAGCTGGACCGTCGAGCCGAAGAGATCCATGTGATTCTCGACGGGCTCGCCCGCCGCGGCGCCGATCCGGCACCTTGATCGGGATCGCCGCTTCTCGTCGCGCTCGACGTTCGGCAAGGTCGCGATGGATCTCGCGCGGCGCAGCGTGCCGCCGCCACTGCCGACGAAAAGCTCGCCATGATGCCGTCGCCGGTGTGCTTGACCTCGCGCCCGGCGCAACGCGCCGAGCGCTGCGCGGACGACCTTGATCGTGGACCTCCAGGAACGCCATCGCGGCCTCGTCGCCGATGGCGCTGCGTGAGCTCGGTCGAGCCGACGATATCCGTGAACAGGATCGGTGCGGATTCCCGGATCGCGGTGGCTTTCTCCGTACCGCCGGGCACGAGCGCGGCGCCCGCGCTGTTCGACTTCGGCACTGCCCATGAATCCTTCGGCGACCTCCGGTGCGACTTCGATGATCTTGGACGCGACGAGGCCGTGCGCTCTCGCGATGCACGCGGCGTTGCCGCCTCGGCACGTCGGCGCGCTGCAGAGGCAGAAGATCTTTCCGGTGCTCTCGTTGAGCCAGTACTTGTGATACTCGACGCCGTACTTCTTCTGCGTCTCGACATCGGCGCTGCGTGCGCCTTCGCCACAGCTTCCGGCGGTGGCGCCCTTGACTCTCGTGGATATCCATGTACATCGGCATGTGCGGGCTCCGTTGACAAGCGCGGCGGTCGTTCGACCGCATCGCCGGGTCGGGTTCAGAAATCAGGACGCGCGGCGAGCGACGGGAAACCGTCAATGTCGGGCGGCTGGCGCAACGATCTGGTAAACGACGCAATAGCGCTCGGTCAAGCGCATGAGGGTGTTCAACTCTTCCTCGGTAGCGCTGGTATCGAAGTCGAACGATGAGTCGGATCCGCTGAAATCCGACCGGCGCATCCTTGACCACCCCAAGCGTGCCGCGGAAATCGAGGTCGCCCTCGGCCTCGACCTCGCCGCTGCGGACGACGACGCCGATCGCCGTGGCGACGGCGTTGAAGCGTCACGCCCGCGCACGCGACGAGCGCCTCGAGCAGCATGTCGCCCGAGCATGCGGACAGTCCGTTGCCGCCCGTCGCCGGATGGAGCCCCGCCGCGACGAGCGCCTTGCCCGTCTTGCACGCTGCACGTCACACCCTCGCCCAGCCGGCCCTCGGCCTTCAGGGTGATGAACGCGTCCTCCGGGCGCTCCTTGTAGCGCTCCTTCAGAGGCGCCTGAACCGCGCGAAGTTCTTCTGCGTCCATTGGAATTCCCGTGTTGTTGCCACGTGGCGTTTCGCAGCCGAGGCGAAATCAAAAAGCGCGCGCGTTTCGAAATCGCGGCGCCGGTCGATAACGTTACCCTACGGGTGAGTCGAAGGCAATGACAAGGCTCGGGCGTGGCGCTTCGCGCTGCGCTATCCTCATCGGTCTGGCAAGTCCCAGGCTTCTCCACGCCCGACTTCGCACGCGACCATGCGCGCCTGCCGGAAAATCGATCGATACGATGCTGTACGTGGCTGTCGTTCCAGCGGTCGCGGTGTGCTCCGATGTTCCTTCCGTCGACGGTCGCCGCGGCGGACGACGCGTTCATCCGCGCGAGCGCCGGCATCCTGATGTCGCGCAGCATGTCGATCAAGGACCGGGTCGACGCGGCCGACTCCTTGCCCGTTACGAGCCCCGCGCGGCCGTGCCGATCCTGATCGAGGCGCTCAATGAGACCAGCGAGCCGGTGCGGCGGGCAGCCGCGCGCGGACTGTGGACGATCGCGCAGAACGAAAATCCGGAGGTGATCGGCGCGGCCGAGGCGCGATTCCCGCGCTGCGCATCGCGCCTCGGCGACGCCAGCGTCTCGGTGGCGATGAACGCCGCAGGCGCACTCGAGCGGCTGGGTGAACCCGCCGCCGCCTTGGCGGACGTCCGCCGGAAGGCGCTCTCTCACACCGGGCTCAGCCGGCTACGAGCGCTTTCTCGCGGCACGCGGGCTCATCAGGCTCGACCCCGGTGCGACGCTGACGCCCTACGTGCTCGAGTGGCTGTTCGACGAGCACAGGCGCGCCGCCACGCCGAACAGCGGCGGGCGCGCGCGACAACATTCGCATCGCGAACGCCGCCCTGCAGAAGCTCAGTGCAGCTCCGGCGATCGCGGCGTGCTGATCTGCGCTTCGAGCGCGAGTTGCCCGCCGCTCGACCGGGAACCGCCGACCTCCTGCGCGCGATGGCCGCCGCGACGCCCCCTCCGGATCACTTCGCGCGAACGCTGATCGTCGCTGACCGGATTCGCCGACCGCGGAGACGATCGCCGACCGCCTACGAGCTCATGGCGAAGCTCGACACTCCAGTGGACACTCGAAATCTGGGTGCCGGCGGCAGCGCGCGCACTTGCGGATGCGCGCGGCAGCAAGGCGACGCCGTGCGAGCGTTGTGCAATCATCGCCGGCAAGACGCCGCTCGGGATGCCCGAGCTCGCGCGCCTGGCCGAAAGCAGTGCGTCCGAAGCGCAGTGCGCGTGAACGCCCTCGCTGACGCTCGGCGATGCGAGCGATGCCACGCGGGACCGGCCCGCGGCCGTTCTGGCGGCCGCCAAGCCTGCTGCGCTGCAGGCGTTTCGAGTTCGTGCTGGCGAGGAGCCGCCGGTGCCGTGTTCGACGAAGCGGCACGGGCGCTCCGCTTCACCGAACGCGATTTCAGCCGGACGGCTGCGATGTACCTGGAAGCGCTGAAGCGGAACCGCGACGTGCGCCGCGCAGGCGGCGCTTCTGGGCTACATCGCGCAGGCGCACAGCGAAGCGGGGCCGCTGGCGGAAGCGCTGCGGCCGTACGCGAATGCGAGCGACCCGAAGGTCCGTCAGGCGGCTATCGCGGCGCTCGATTCGATCAAGCCGTCGTGGCGCGAATCCGGCGAGCGCGCCGCGGCTGTGGCCGGAGGCACGCTGCCGAAACCGGCGACGCCGCAAGCCGGCGCGAAAGGCGCCGACCTCCTCAAGTTCTACGGCGCGTTGAGGGACTGGCGACCGCGCTGCGATCGCGCGACTCGTCAATGCCGGGAACGTGAATCTGCCGATGGTCATGCCCAACGGCACCATTTCTGCCGCAGACGCCGATCAGCGGAGCGCTGCAGCATTGCGGCTTGCCGCAGGTTGCGCCGGCGAGAAGTCGCCGCAGCCGTTACGCAACTGCGTGGCACTCGGCGCCGACCCTGAGCTGCGCTCGCCCAGCGGATCGACGGCGCTCGACTACGCGAAGGCCGCGTGTCCCGGCGGAGGTGCAGCAGGCACTGCTCGGCCGGCCGGTGGCGCAGTGACGCTCAGTGGCGATTCGCGCGCGACGAAACGCGGCATCACCCGTGCCCATGGCGTGCATGACTGAGTCGCTCACCCGGTGCGAGACTTCGCCCTCAGGCAACCGTCACCGCCGTAGCGCAGCCGCCGGCACGACGAACGCATCGGGCGAGTCCATCGTCCACAGGACCGCCCCACTCAGTGCGCACCAGAGGATCGGGATCGACCCACAGCCATCCACGCCGCGCGTCCGCCGGGCTGCGAGCAGGAAGCCCAGCGTCGCGACCGCGGTGGGATCCGGCGCCGCGCCGAATGTTTCCGACTTGCATCCATCCTCTCCCGACGAGGGGACCGACGAGCGGCTGCACGGCAAGCGCGAAGAGGACGACGGCCGAAGCCGATCGCGGTGCGACGCCGACGACGTCGATCCGAACGCAAGATCGTTCCGGACGACGCCGATCCGATGAGAAGAAGCGCCTCGAGCGCGAAGGCTCCGGCGAAATAGGTCGCCGGCCCAGTTGATCGTCGCGTAGTGCCGCCAGTGAAAGGCCCAGGCGACCCAGAGCCAGCATCCGGCGAGGATCGCCGCAACGATCCTGCCCTGCCCGGCACGCGGATGCCGCAACAAGCCAACGACCGCGACCCCAAGGGCGAGTGTCGACGATCTGCGCCGGCCAGATGTCGGCGTTGTAGAGCCCGAAGAGTCGGTAGTAGGTGCGCGGCGAAAAGAGCAGGAAATCCGATAGCGTGTACGTCCACCACTCGGACACCGGAGCCTAAATTGCTCGACGTGCGCGGCCATTCGCCGGCGCATCGGTTCGTCGGGCAGGCGGCCGTAGCAGGCGCCCATGTTCTCGCGGACGTGATCGACGCTCGTCGTCGCGGGAATGGCGCAGACGACCGCCGGATGCGACACGATGAATTTCAACAGGAACTCCGCCCAGTTGGCGCAATCGGCTTCGCTTGCCCAGGCGGGCAGCGGGCGGCGTTTCATGGCACGGATCAACGCGCCTTCACGGAACGGCCGGTTGATGACGACGGCGATGCCCCGATCGCGGGCGAGCGGAAGAATGCGCGCTTCGACGTCGCGCTCGACCGCGCTGTACGAGACTTGAATGAAATCGAGCGGGTGGCGGCGCATGATCTGCCTCGATCTCGTCGATGCCGCCGGCCCTTCCGACGTGGTGACGCCGACGTAGCGCATCTCGGCCGGCGGCCTTCATCGCGAACAGCGTCGGCAGGTGCTCCTGCCACGAAAGCAGATTGTGGACCGCCACGAGGTCGAAGCGGGCAACATTCCACCGTTCACGCGACTTCTCGATCTGCGCGCGGCCGCTCGTGCCCGGAGGAGATCCAGACCTTGTCGGCGGAAAAAACGCGTGGCGGCTTGCCGAGCTTCGCGAGGCCGTAGCCGATCACCTCCTGCGAAGACCCGTACATCGGCGAGGAGTCGATCATCCGGCCGCCGGCGTCGAAGAAGTTGCGCATCACTTCCGCGCAGGCATCCCGCGCGACGCGATCGTTGCCGACGTTGAACGTGATCCAGCTCCCCAATCCGATGACGGGCATCGCTTCGCCACTCGACGGAATGGGGCGGGAAGAAACCGGCTTCGCCGGTTCTGATCCGAGGCTCGGCGCGGAATAACGACCCGCGCCCAGGCCGCGAGCACGCGCAGAAATCGACGACGATCGGAAGCCGTCGCAGTCGCTCCCGCGATACCGGAAAGATTGCTCCCGGTTCATGCCTGCATTGTGCCATTTTCCCTACAGTTGATTCAGCCCTGGGCCGACTTCATCCGCGATCCTCCGCGCCGACAATCACTTCCATGGCAGGGACGCTTCGATGACATTGCAGCGTCCATAGGCAAACCTTAGGCAACCCGAGTGGTCGACCTGCAGTCGAATCTTCGAACCGTCCCTGCCTCTCGCGATTGTCCGGGACGTGGCCCGGGACCCTGGCAGAACTCCGCTGGGCGAATCGGCACACAAAGGAGATGAACATGAAGGCGACAGAAGCAGACTCTTAGCTGGCACATGTATCGTGCTCACTTTGGCCGGGTGCTCCGGCATGACGACGCGTGGAACGCGACACCGTTGGTCGGCGCGGGCATTGGTACCGCTGCCGGGGCCGCGATTACCGGCGACGTCGGAGGAGCAGTGGTCGGCGGCGCGGTGGGCGGGGTTATCGGCAACCAGGTCGGGAAGCACGACTACTAAACCTGGCGAGATCGCCGTGTAGGTCGCACGCTGCAACGACGATCAGGTTATTCAGGACGCCCGGGCCTCCATCAGCGGATGCCCGGGCGTTCGTCGTACGCAATCGATCCGGCGTCGGAAGGTACACTTCCACTTTCCCGGGCACGCCGCGATGATCACGATCTATCACCTGTCGACGTCACGCTCGGAGCGCATCGTCTGGCTGATGGAGGAGCTTGGGCCTTGACTACAAGCTCGAGGATTTCAGCGCGAACCGAACGGCGCCGCACCGGAATCGCATGCGGAATATCCATCCGCTCGGCAAGGCGCCGGTGATCCGCGATGGCGATCTCGTGCTCGCCGAGTCGGGCGCCATCGTCGACTACATCGTCCATCGCCACGGCGCCGACCGGCTCGCCGGTGCAGCCGTCTGCGCCGGACATACGCGCGTTACCTGTATTGGCTGCATTTCGCCGAAGGCAGCCTGATGACGCTGCTGCTGATCGCTCTCGTACTGAGCCGCGTCCCCGGCGCGAGCGCCAGCCCCGCGGGAACGCGGGTGGCCGCGCGGATGAAGCAGATGCTGTCCTTCGTCGATCGCGAGCTCGGCGACGGACCTTACTTCGTCGGCGAAGAGTTCACGGCCGCCGGATATCATGATGACGTTTCCGTTCACGACGATGCGGCTTTTCCTGCAGTACGATCTCGCGCCGTTCCGCCAATATCCTTGCCTATCTCGAAGCGAATCGAGGCGCGCCCCGCCTATCGGAAGGCGATGGCGCTTGCCGGTCCGAAGGGAGAGTCAATCATGAAAGCCTATCTCGCGCCCTGGTCACCTCAGCTGCTCAGCATCCTGCGCATCGTCACCGGTTTTCTGTTCGTCCCGCACGGGATGCAGAAATGGTTCGGTTTCCCCGCTCCCTTCCCGAATCCGATCCAGCTTTGGTCGCTTGCGGGCATCGCAGGCGTGCTCGAGCTCGTCGGCGGCGACGCTGATGATCACCGGCCTCGTTCACGCGCCCGGTTGCGTTCGTCCTGTCCGGCCTGATGGCGTTCGCGTACTTCATCGCGCACGCGCCAGGGGGCTTCTGGCCGCTCGTGAACAAGCGGTGAGCTCGGCGCGCGCTCTACAGCTTCGTCGTTCTCTACTTCGCCGCGGCCGGCGGCGGTCCGTGGAGCCTCGATCGCGTGATGCGCGGCAGGACGCAGCGCTGAGCCACGCCGTAGACTCACATTGACCATCGCTCGATTCCTGCTGCCGTCGGGCGTCGACGCCGCCGCGAGTCCCGTTGCTCTTCGGACGGGCGCTTCGCGCGTTCTCCGACGGCTACGTCGCGGTGCTGCTGCCGGCGTACCTGCTCGCGCTCGGCTTCGACCAGTTCGACGTCGGGCTCTTGAGCACTGCGACGCTCGCAGGCTCCGCGCTCGCGACGCTCGCCGTGGGCGCGATCGGGCACCGCTGGTCGCAGCAGACGCTGCTGGTCGGGGCAGCGCTCCTCGATGCTCGCGACAGGACTGGGCTTTGCGAGCATCACCGCCTTCTGGGCCGCTCCTGATCGTGGCGTTCGTCGGCACGATCAACCCGGGTTCCGGCGACGTGAGCGTGTTTTCTGCCGCTCGAGCATGCACGCCTCGCGCGTGCCGCGAGCGGCGACGCGCGTACCGCGCTGTTCGCGCGCTATTCGCTCACGGGATCGCTCGATGAGCGCCGTTCGGCGCGCTCGCGTCCGGCGTTCCGGCGTGGCTGATGAAGCTCGCGGACATTCCGCTGCTCGCAGGGATGCGCGCGATGTTCGTGCTCTACGCGCTCATCGGTGCGCTCATCTGGGTTCTGTATCGCCGCCTGCCGCGCGCGGCGACGGCCCCGCCACGCGGGAAGCCGCGCCGCTCGGCCCGTCGCGCGGGATCGTCTTCAAGCTCGCGGCGCTCTTCAGCGTCGATGCGTTCGCGGGCGGGCTCGTCGTGAATTCGCTGATGACGCTCTGGCTCTTCGAGCGATTCGGTCTCTCGCTGGCGCAGGCCGGACTGTTCTTCTTCTGGGCCGGGTCTGTTGTCCGCGTTCTCGCAGCTCATGGCGCCGTTCGTCGCGCGGAAGATCGGGCTGCTCAATACGATGGTGTTCACGCACATTCCCGCCAATGCCTTCCTGATCCTGGCTGCGCTGGCGCCGAACCTGCCGCTCGCGCTTGGGACTGCTGCTGGCGCGCAGCCGCGCTGTCGCAGATGGACGTCCCCACCCGCACGGCGTTCGTGATGGCGGTCGTGACGCCCGCCGAGCGCGCCGCGGCCGCGAGCGTCACCGCCGTGCCGCGCAGCCTCGCCTCCGCCGCGAGTCCCACGCTTGCCGGGCGCTTCTGGCCGCCGGGATGTTGAGCCTGCCGCTCGTCGTCTGCGGCGCGATGAAGATCGTCTACGATCTCTCGCTGCTCGTGTGCTTCCGCCGCCTCAAGCCTCCGCCCGAGTCGCGCTAGCGCACGCGCCCGCGCGATCTCGAGCTTCCGGCGGTCACGCCTCGCACTCGACGACGTCGCCGACGCGCATGTCGTCTTCCCACGTTTCCAGCCGCACGGCGAATCCCCACAGCCGGCGCAGGTGGAGCACGACTTCGGAGGCGGCTTCGGTCAGCGGACGCCCGCGCCGGCGCAGATGCCGCAGCGTGAGCGAGCGGTCGCCGTCGCGGTCGTAGCGCACGACCTGCACGTCGGGAACCCGCAGCTCCTGCGCGTGCTGTCGCGCCAGGAGCTTGCGCACCTTCCGGTAGCCGCGCTCGTCGTGGATGCTGTCGACGTGCAGCGTGTCCTCGGCCACGTGGTCGGCCACGGCGAAGAGATGGAACTCGCGAATGAGCCGCGGTGAAAGATACTGGGCGATGAACGACTCGTCCTTGAAGTTGCGCATCGCGAAATCGAGCGTGACGCGCCAGTCGGTGCCGGCGAGCTGCGGGAACCACTCGCGGTCCTCGGCGTCGGGACTCTCGCAGATGCGCCTCAAGTCGCGGAACATCGCGAAGCCGAGCGCGTACGGATTCGAGCCGCTGTACGCGCCCGAATCGAATGCCGGGCTGCGCGATGACGTTGGTGTGGCTCTTCAGGAACTCGAGCATGAAGCCGTCGTCGACCAGCCCCTTCTCGTGCAGCCGGTTGACGATCGTGTAGTGCCAGAACGTCGCCCAGCCCTCGTTCATCACCTTGGTCTGGGCCTGCGGATAGAAGTACTGGGCGAGCTTGCGCACGATGCGCACTGAGCTCGCGCTGCCACGGGCTCGAGCTTCGGCGAATACTTCTCGACGAAGTAGAGGATGTTCTCCTGCGGCTCCGCCGGAAAGACGGCCTGCGCTCGCCGTCGTTTGCTCCGCCGGGGCCTCCGGGACCGTGCGCCACAGGTCGTTGAACTGCCGCTCGCGATGGGCTTCGCGCTGGGCGAGCCGGGCCGCCTCGGCCTTGTAGCGTCAATGCCGCGGGCCGGCGATAGCGATCCACGCCGTGCGGCATCAGCGCGTGGCAGGCGTCGAGCACTTCCTCGACCGCCGCCGCGCCGTGGCGCTCCTCGCACTCCATGACGTAGCCGCGGGCGAACACCAGGTAGTCGAGAATGGCGTCGGCGGCAGTCCACTGCCGGAACAGATGATTGCCCTTGAAGAAGGAATTGTGACCGTAGCAGGCATGGGCGATGACGAGCGCCTGCGTGGTGATCGTGTTCTCCTCCATCAGGTACGCGATGCAGGGATTGGAATTGATGACGATCTCGTAGGCGAGGCCCTGCATGCCGCGCCGGTACGCCTGCTCGTTGCGGATGAACTCCTTGCCGTACGACCAGTGCGGATAGCCTACGGGCAGGCCGCTCGTGGCGTACGCGTCGAGCATCTGCTCGGACGTGATGATCTCGATCTGGTTGGGATAGGTCTCGAGCCCGTACTCGCCGGCCACCTCGGCGATCGCGGTGTCGTACCGCTCGAGGAGCTCGAAGTCCCAGTCGGCGCCGCGCGAGGACGTGGCGGCGCTCATTGATGCGACCCCCGCATGCCCCCAGAGGGGCGGAATTCGCGCTCTTGGGACGGCCCGGCGGCGCTCATTGCGTGTCCTTCTTGAACAGCTCGCGGAACACCGGATAGATCTCGTCGCGGCGCGTTGCGTGGCGCATCGCGAAATTGCCGCTCGACTCGGCGACGCGCTCGTACTCGGCCCACAGCGTCGACGAGTGCTCCTGCGAATCGGGCGCGGCGAGCTCGAGGTAGGTGTAGTAGCGCGTCGAAGGCAGCAGGCGCTCGCGGAGGAACCTCGCGCTCCGCGCCGGATCGGCGCCGAAGGCATCGCCGTCCGAAGCCTGCGCCGCATAGACGTTCCAGCCGCTCGCGTAACGCTCGGTGCGAATCTTGTCGGCGAGCTCGAGCGCCGAATAGACCACCGTGCCGCCGGAGCGCGTGTCGTGGAAGAACGTGTTCCTCGTCCACTTCCTCGGCGTCGTCGGTGTGGCGGATGAAGATCAGGTCCACCTCGCCGTACTTGCGGGTGAGGAAGAGATAGAGCAGCGTGAAGAAGCGCTTGGCGAGATCCTTCTTGTCCTCGTCCATCGACGCCGACACATCCATGAGGCAGAACATGACCGCGCGCGCGATCGGCTCCGGCTTCCAGACGCGGTTGCGATAGCGAAGGTCGACCTCGTCCAGGAACGGGAGCCCGCGGCGGCGACGCGCGCAGGCGATCGAGCTCGTCGTGCAACTCCGCGGCCCGGCCGCGCATGTCCCGCCGCGACGGCGAGCGTGAAGGCCGCCTCGACAGCCTCGGCCTCGCGGTCGATGCCGCCGGAAAGCGCGATGCGGCGCGCGAGCGATTGCCGCAGCGTCCGGATCACGGAGAGATTGGCAGGGACGCCCGACTTGGTGAATCCCGCCCGTATGCTCCTCTTGCGCTCGGTATGTCCCATCTCGGTGCGCGCGAGATTCGGGAGCTCGAGATCGTCGAAGAAGATCTGCATGAACTCCTCGCGCGACAGCGAGAACACGAAGTCGTCGTCGCTGCCGCCCTCGCCGCCGCTGCTGCCGCCACCGCCGCTGCCCGAGCCCTCCGGCCGGGGAATGCTTGTCGCCGGCGACGTATTCGCGGTTGCCCGGCAGCACGAACTCGCGGTCGCCGCCGCGGCCGAAACCGAACGAGGGCTCGGAAATGTCCTTTCTCGGCACGCGGACCTCGCCGCCCTGCTCCATGTCGGCGAGCCGCCGCTCGCCGACCATCTTCTTCACCGCGGATTCGATCTGCGCCTTGTACCGGCGCAGGAACCGCTCGCGGTTCACCGCGCTCTTGCCGCGTCCGTTCGGCCGGCGGTCGATGAGGTGGAGCATCGGCGCTCTCGCCGCGTCAGGCCCGTCCGGTCATGACGACTTGTGCACGCGGAGGTACCACTCCGCCAGCAGTCGCACCTGCTTCTCGGTGTAGCCCTTGGCGACCATCCGCGCGACGAAGTTCTGGTGCTTCTGCTTCTCGTCGGCCGACGCCTTCGCGTTGAACGAGATCACCGGCAGCAGGTCCTCGGTGTTCGAGAACATCTTCTTCTCGATCACCTCGCGGAGCTTCTCGTAGCTGCTCCACGTCGGATTGCGGCCGTTGTTGTGGGCGCGCGCGCGGAGCACGAAATTGACGATCTCGTTGCGGAAATCCTTCGGGATTCGCGATGCCCGCGGGCTTTTCGACCTTCTCGAGCTCGCTGTTGAGCGACGCCGCGGTCGAAGCTCTCGCCGGTCTCGGGATCGCGATAGTCCTCTTCCTGGATCCAGCAGTCGGCGAACGTGACGTAGCGATCGAAGATGTTCTGGCCGTACTCGGCATACGATTCGAGGTACGCGGTCTGGATCTCCTTGCCGATGAGCTCCGCGTAGCGCGGCGCGAGATAGCCCTTCACGTGCTCGACGCAGCGGCGGCGCGCTTCGTCAGGCAGGTCCTCGCGGGCAAGACGCTGCTCGAGGACGTACATGAGGTGCACCGGATTGGCGGCGATCTCGGTCTGGTCGTGGTTGAACACGGCCGACAGGATCTTGTAGGCGAAGCGCGTCGACATGCCCGTCATGCCTTCGTCCGTGCCCGCGTAGTCGCGATACTCCTGCAGCGTCTTGGCCTTGGGATCGACGTCCTTCAGCGTCTCGCCGTCGTAGACGCGCATCTTCGAATAGATGCTCGAATTCTCGGGCTCCTTCAAGCGCGTCAGCACCGAGAACTGCGCCATCATCTCGAGCGTGCCGGGCGCGCAGGGCGCGCCGGCGAGCGACGAATTGGTGAGGAGCTTCTGGTAGATCTTCACTTCCTCGGACACGCGCACGCAGTACGGGACCTTGACGATGTAGATGCGGTCGAGGAAAGCCTCGTTGTTCTTGTTGTTGCGGAAGCTGTGCCACTCGGACTCGTTCGAGTGCGCGACGATGACGCCGTTGAACGGGATCGCCGAGAAGCCCTCGGTGCCCTTGAAGTTGCCTTCCTGCGTCGCGGTCAGCAACGGGTGCAGCATCTTGATCGGCGCCTTGAACATCTCGACGAATTCGAGCAGCCCCTGGTTGGCGAGGCACAGGCCGCCGGAGTAGCTGTAGGCATCCGGGTCGTTCTGCGACAGGTGCTCGAGCTGGCGGATGTCGACCTTGCCGACGAGCGACGAAATGTCCTGGTTGTTGTCGTCGCCCGGCTCGGTCTTGGTGATCGCCACCTGGCGCAGCACCGACGGCTGGATGCGCACGACGCGAAAGCGCGACAAGTCGCCGTCGAATTCCTCGAGGCGCTTGACGGCCCACGGCGACATGATGCCGGTGAGATAGCGGCGCGGGATTCCGTAGTCCGACTCCAGCACCGCGCCGAAGCGCTCTCGGGCGGAAAGAGGCCGAGCGGCGATTCATTGACCGGCGAGCCCTTGATCGCGTAGATCGGATGCTTTTCCATCACGGCCTTGAGCCGCTCGGCGATCGACGACTTGCCGCCGCCGACCGGGCCCAGCAGGTAGAGGATCTGCTTGCTTTCCTCGAGTCCCTGCGCCGCATGCTTGAAGAAGCGCGACGATCTGCTCGATCGCGTCTTCCATGCCGAAGAACTCGCCGAAGGCCGGATAGCGGCGGATGACGCGGTTGCCGAAGATCCGGGCGAGGCGCGAGTCGTTCCGGGTGTCGACGAGCTCAGGCTCGCCGATGCCGGCAAGCATCCGCTCGGCGGCGGTCGCGTAAGCCGACGGTTGCCGCTTGCACAGCTCGAGATAGTCCTCGAGGCTCATTTCCTCGTTTTGCGTGGCCGAGTAATTCGACCGGAAGTCTTCAAGCAGCGTCGTCATCGTCGTATTCCCATAAGTGCCAGTTACCAAGATGCCGGATTCCCGGGCTCTTCCGTCCCGCTCCCGGCATACGGAGCGAGTCTGCCTTCTTGGTCTTCGAAACTTGTACTGCATAAGCCGTGCCAGACACGCAGGAGCCGCGCATACGGCGACTGGCGTCAGGTGGAGATTTGGTGGGTGAGGACCGCGCCGGGCGGGCCGGAGCGCAGCAAGAGCCTGGCCTGGAGAAAGTGTCCGGGATGTCGCCCGACGTCACCGGGTTACGCCCAAAAATGGGGACGCGGTCTGCCCAATTTTGGTAACCGGAGTGCCGTCTGCGCGTCATCGATCTGATGCCTTGGTTCCTTCTCGCCAGATGGACCAGTAACAATGTGCCGACGTAACGGGTTCGTGCCCGCGCAGGTTGACCCTTGCGTTTGCCATTAATGCAACTGTTTGCATCAGCGGAGGTTGCGATTGTTTTCGCATGTCCGCGAGCCTAGGCGCAGAACGCGAAGGTCACGCCCCTCGGCTCGCATGCAAGGAGTTGTGCGAACGGGATTGCGCAACCATCCTGGAGCATCCGACGGGTGTGCGGATCCTCTACGACGCGGGGCGATCGGTGACGGGGGCGGGGATCCCAGGCTGGGAGACGTGCGTGTCATCGTGCTGAGTCATGCGCGCAGGGCGACCGGTATAGGCAACCGCATGGGCGACCGCAAGATGGGCGCGCAGGACGCCGGCACATGCGCAGGCGCCCGAAACCGTCCTCGGCCGCGCCCAACTCGATCGGCAGCCGAAATCGCGGCGGCCAAGGACTCGGCCCGTCGTGATGTTGATTCCCATGACTTCATTCATTGGAAATAAAATCGAAAACGTCAAGGTAAAACTGAAAGGACCGTGCCAAGCGACTGGACTGGCAGCGCTCTCGTGGCGACGCTGCCAACGGCTTGCATCGTGCGGACTTGGCGCGAGCGGCGGCAGAGCTAGGGCCGGCGTGCCGCGGCCCCGCCGCCGCCGCTTCGACGCTTCGCGGCGCGCGGCGAAACTCGCGGCGCGTCGTGTCCCTCCAACGCAATCTCGTCGTGCAGCCATTTCCGGAACGTCGCGAGCTTGGGCGAATCCGCCATCCTCGGCGGATAGACGAGCCAGAACTTGCGTGGCGCCGGCGCCGTGACGTCGAAAAGCCGCACGAGCACCCCGTTGCGGATGTCGTGCCCCAGGAGCGAACCGCGGGCGAGCGCCACGCCCTGACCCTCCGCGGCGGCCTGCAGCATCAGCGACGAGTCGTTGAAGATCGGTCCGCGCGAAGGCTCGGGCCAATCGAGTCCGGCGGCATCGAACCACGGTTTCCACGGCTCGTCGTCCGAGCGGAGCAGCGTGAAGCCCGCGAGGTCTGCCGGCGCCTGCAGCTTGCGAGCGCCGAGGATGCGCGGACTGCACACAGGGAAAGAACCGGTCGTCGAGCAGGTGCTCGGCCGTGACCCGCGGCCAGTCGCCGTTGCCATAGCGGATCGCCACATCGGCGTCGTCGCGGTCGAAGTCCACGTTCGACATGTTGGAACGCACGTCGAGGTCGACATCCGGACACGCCGCGAGAAAGCTTCCCATGCGCGGGAGCAGCCAGCGGGCGGCGAACGACGGGACGACGCTCACCCGCAAGAGCCGCGGATTGGCGCGGGAGGTGATCTCGTGAACCGCCGCCGCAAAGCTTCCGCCGAAGGCCGCTCGCACCCGGCTTGCGAAGCGCTCGCCTTCGACCGTGAGGCGAATGCCGCGTCCCGCGCGTTGCGTGAGCCGCACGCCAAGATCCGCCTCGAGCGACTTGATCTGGTGACTGATCGCCCCGTGCGTGACGTTGAGCGCTTCCGCAGCCCGCGTTAGGCTCCGCTCGCGTGCGGCGGCATCGAAAGCCCGAAGGGCGTGCATCAGCGGAAGCCGGACGGCCACAGCGTGGTTGACCATAATGTCAATATAGTTCACATTATGCTCGAAAACAAATCGCTTGTGGTTTGGGTCCAGGGCCTAGCTTTTCACCTCCAGCCCTCAGACCACGGCGGTCCATCATGTCAATTACGCTAGCAATTGAACCTTCAGGCGCGAATGGCCACAACGGGCGTTGCCAGCGGCGCAGCCACACGGCTGCCGCTTCCTGCGCTCGGCTTCGACCCGTATCGCCCTCGTCGGCCTCTGCGCAGTCGTTGCCTGCCAGATCATCCCCGGCGACGCGGATCCCCTCGCGCTCCGGCGAGGCGGTGAAAGGCATCCCGCCGGCCACCCATGTAAGGGGAGTTTTCCGGCACGTACCACGATGGCTTGCCGGTCTACCTGCTTTCCGACGATTCGCGTGATCGGACATCGGTCCGACGACTAAGAGCGCCGGCTGTTTGCACTGTGCGGCGCCGAACGGGCAAGCCCGGCGACGGGTGCTACATTCCGCGAACCGCGCCAGGTTCGTACCACTACTGGCGGGCGCGAACGGTACTCGAGGAACTCGTGATCGACCGGAAATCGGCTTCCTGCCTCCTGGTCTTCGTGCTGACGGCATGCGCGCCGCCGCGCGAGCCGCAGTCGCCTCCGCCAGCGGCGACCTCCGCCGACGCGGCAGCGGTCACGCGACGGCCCATTCCCGCGCCCTCCCCGCCGGATGTCCCCGCCGCCTCCGCCACCCCGTCTGTACCGACGATCGCCGTGCCCGCCGGGACGATCTACGTATGCGTCACCGGTACGGGAAGCGCGACAGTCCAGACGGCCATCGAGTACGCGCCGAAAGTCGACGCCATGTGCCGTAAGCACCCCGAGATGGGACCGTGCCAATACGAGCGCAATGTCGTGCCGAGGCAAGGGCGGGCGCGTGTTCGCCGCGGACGGCAAGGAGATCACGATGGCGACGGAGGCCGAATACGACAAGAAGGTCCGCCGCGTCACGTTCAAAGCGAATTGAACTGCCCGCGTTGCCGGACCGGCGTCAGCGTGTCGCGCCCGCGCTACCGGCATCGACCGGCAGACGCGCTGAGCCAGCTGCCGAACTCTAGCCCCCGGCCGTGCGCGCGCTCGCCGCGGAATGGCGACCCTCGTGTGCCGTGCCGCGCGCGTGTGTGGCGCGGGGGCGCGGCGGGCGGCGCGACGTCGATCTGCTTCATGTCGCCGCTGATCGTGCCGCCGTCGGCAACGATCAGGCGGCCATAGCGAATCGTTCCCGAGACTCTGCCGGTTCCATGGACGACGAGGCGCGTTCGGGCCGTGATCTCTCCCGTGAACTCGCCGTGGACTTCCGCGACGTCGATCTCGGCCGTGCCCTTGAGCGTTCCCGGCTGCGCGATCTGCATCTCCTTGCTGTGCACGGTCGCCTCGACATGCCCCTCGATAACGAGGAGATCGCAATCGGAGATCTCCACGCCCTTGAGCTTGATGTTGACGCCGACGTGGAGCGTAGCTTCCTATCCCGGGCGCCGGGGCCGTCGCGACGTTCGAGGCCGGCGGCGCGCTCGCGTGCGTGCTCTGTGACGGGCGACGCCCAGATGGCCGTCGCGATGCGGCGCCGGATCGGGAGGCAGCGCCCGCACGGTCGATGACACGGTCGATGGGGATGGCACGGATCCCGGCGGCTCGTAGACGGCAGCGGGACGCAGCGCGGGCTTGCCGGCGTTCCGGGATCCGCCAAACCGGGCGGGCGATCGCTGCCTCGGTTGAAGTTGAGCATGGCGCCTCCTCGGCTGGAACGATTATGACAATGTCATTGTGTCCCTGTTGGCGCTATGGATGCAACCCATTTCAGCTGTCGTTTGCGATATTGATCCAGCGGCGTTGCGGTGTTGCCGGAGTGGCAGAGGCCCGCGGGCTTTATACCCCAGGCGCCCGCAGACCCCTGCCACTAGGGCAACACTTCTTGCCAATCCCTCAATTCACTGCGTGCATCGCACCAGCGCGAAATAGATCGAGCCATGCCTGCGGGTGCGTGCTGCATGAAGCTTCGCACATTGGGCGCACTGGGCACAGTGCAGACCAAGCGCAGTATCCACGGGCGCCTGAAGTACGAAGCCCGTGGGTACTGCGCTTGGTCTGCGCCGTGGGGGAGAAACCTCAGCCTGCAGGATTCGCGTACTGCACCGCACTGCGGCAACCGCTTCCAGCGTCGCCTCGTCCAGGTCCACTTGCGCTGCGGCAATGTCCTCTTCGAGCTGCGCCAGCGACGTCGCGCCGATGATCGATCGCGCCGAGATACCAGCGGCTCTTGACGTAACCGAGCGCGAGTTGCACCAGCGACATTCCGCGCCGCCGCGCGAGCATCGCGTAGGCCTCGACGGCTTCCGTGCACGATCGGCTTGCGGAAGCGCAGGCCGAGCCCGTCGAACAGCGTGAAGCGCGCGCTCGGCGGCTTGCGCGCCGCCCAGATACTTGCCCGAGAGCATGCCGCCGCCGAGCGGGCTGTAGGCGAGCAGCGACATCTTCTCGCGGAACAGCGCTTCGGCGAGATCGTTGTCGACGCCGCGCGAGACGAGGCTGTAGCTGTTCTGGATCGTGACCGGGCCGGGCACGCCGAGCTCTCGCGCGGCGCGCCGGAATTCGCACACGCCCCACGCCGTCTCGTTCGACAGCCCGTAGTGGCGGATCTTGCCGGCCTTGATCAGCGCGGCCATGCCGTCGACCTGCTCGTCGATCGGCGGGCCGCCCCGCTCCTTCGACGGATCGAACTCGGTCGCGCCGAACATCGGCACGTTCCGCTGCGGCCAGTGGATCTGGTAGAGGTCGATGCAGTCGATCCTGCAGCCGCGCGAGGCTGGTGTCGACCGCCTCGGCGATGACGTCGCGCGTGAGGTCGGTGCGGCCCGCCGCGGATCCAGTCGCGGCGCCCCGGGCCCGCGACCTTGGTCGCGATGACGAGGCCGTCGCGCTGCTGCCGCGCGAGCCAGTTGCCGAGGATGCTTCTCGGTGCGCCCCTGCGTCGTCGCGTTCGGCGGCACCGGATACATCTCGGCGGTGTCGATGAAGTTGACGCCCTGCGCGATCGCGTAGTCGAGCTGCGCGTGCGCCTCGGCTTCGGCTGTTCTGCTCGCCCCAGGTCATCGTGCCGAGGCAGACCTCGGAGACGTTCGAGGTCGGTGCCGGGCAATGTCCGATATTTCATCGTTCTCCCATCCTTTGCCCGGCACTCCGCCGGCGGGATCGGAGCATGCCGTTCCGGCCGCTCCGGTACAACTTGCCGCGCCACGCTACACTTGCGCCGTGCCCAACCGCGCCAATTCGCTGCTCGCGACGCTCCTCAGTTCGTCCCCCTTCGCGAAGCGCTCCTTCCGGAGGTTCTACATCGGGTCCGTGGGCGCGGCGCTCGGCTACACGACACAGACGACCGATCGTCGCCTGGCTGATGACCACGTTGACGCCGTCGGCGCTGATGGTCGCGCTGGTGCAGACGGCGAGCACTGCGCCTGTCATTGCTGCTCGGGCTGTTCGCAGGCGCGCTCGCCGACATCGCCGACCGGCGCCGAGTGATTCTGGTGACGCAGGTCATCCTGCTCCTTGCGACGATGGCGCCTCGGCGCCGCAACGCTGCTCGGCGCGATCGACGCCGTTCGCGCTGCTCGCGTTCACGTTCCTGATCGGCGCGGGTTTCACATTCTACATGCCCGCGCAGTCGGCAAGCATCAACGATCTCGTCGCGCGCGCCGACGTTCCGCGCGCGGTCGCGCTCGGCGCGGTCGCCTTCAACGTCGCGCGGGCGGTGGGGCCTGCGCTCGCGGCGCGGCGGTCGCCTGGCTGTTCATCCGGCAGCGCGCTGCTCGCGAGCGGCGTGCTCTTCATCGTGATGATCGTCGCGCATGCGCGGTTGGAAGACCCTGCCGCGCCCGATCCGCGCGATGCCCGAAACGATGCTGTCCGGCATCGAAAGCGGCCTCCGCTATGCGCGGCACTCGCCGCGAATGCGCGGCGCTCATTCTTCACAACGTGAGCTTCGCACTGTGCGCGAGCGCGTTGTTGGCGCTGCTGCCCGTCATCGCGCGCGACCAGCTCGGGCTCGGCGCCGGCGGCTTCGGCTTGCTGTCGGCGAGCTTCGGGATCGGTGCCGTCGTCAGTGCGCTGCTGGTTCCACGCGGCCTCGCATCGGACGTCGCTCAAGACCGTGAGTCAGGTTCTTCACGCTGCTGTGGATCATCGGTGCATGGTGCTCGTCGCCTCGCCGAGCTACACCGCGGCCGCGCTCCTGGGTGCGTTCGCGACCGGCGCGTCGTGGACGGGCGTCCTTTCGCAGCCTTGTCGGCAGGCACGCAGACCTCCGCGCCGGCCTGGGTGCGCGCGCGCGCGGTCGCGATGAATCATCATCGCCGTGCAGGCGAGCATGGCATTGGGCAGCGCGTTCTGGGGCTGGCTGGCTTCGCTCGAAGGCACCCGCGTCGCGATGCCTGCCGCGGGCGGCACGCTGCTGGTCTTCCTGTTCCTCAACCGGCGCGTCCGCGTCGAAGATGGGCAACGAGGCGGACGTGACGCCCGGCCTGCACTTGCCCGACCTCGCGATTGCGGTCGAACCGCTGCCCGACGATGGGCCCGGTGCTGATTCAGATCGAGTACCGGATCGATCCGCCCAATCGTCGAGCGCTTTCTCGAGTTCATCCACAAGGTCGAGCGCATCCGCCGCCGCAATGGAGCAAGCGAGTGGCGGGTGTTCCGCGACCTGGGCGAGGAGGGACGCTTCGTCGAGCGCTTCATCATCCGGTCGTGGGCCGGAATATGTGCGACTGCGGACCCGGATGACGATGGCCGACCACGGACTGCAGGACCAGGTGGAAGGCATGCAGCGGCCGGGCGTGCCGGTACGCGTGTCGCGACTGATCGCGACCTCAGGGAACCACTGGAGCAAGTCCCCTGCGGGCGCGACGGACGCGCTCCGGAGGGATCTCCTTCAATCCCGCTCGTCTTCCCGCTGCGCCATCTCGACGCGCAGTTCGTACAGAGTCGTCGTCGAGCGCATCGCGAGCGGACACCACGCCCAGCGGCCGAACCGTTCTCGACGGACGGGAGGTGCCGAAATCCGCGCTTGTGCATGAGGCGGAGCGCCTTGAGAAAAGGCTCGTCCGGATGCATCGTCTGCGGCTGCGGGGTCATGACGTCGGCGAGCGTGGTGGTCGCCGCGTCGCGCCCGGCGGCGATCACGCGAAAGAGCGCATCGCGCTCGGTGAAGATTCCGGTAAGCCTCGTGCCGTCGACGACGAGCAGCGCCCCCTTGCTCTTTTCCTTCATGAGGATTGCGGCCTCCAGCACCGTCGCCGTCTTCTCCGCGACGGCCGGCGGCTGCCCGGCGATGATGGAACGAAGCGATCGCAGCGACATGTCGGGCTCCAGGCGAAATCTCTCGAAGGGCCACATTGGGCGCCACGCGCCGGGCGAGTGTCAAGCGGCGACGCCCGCGTCGGCGGCGGCGCTCGGAACCTTCCCGGTCGATCCGGTTGCGGGGCGCCGATGTCCGCCGCCACGAGCCAGCCGAGAGCGTCGCGGGGCGGTTTCGTGTTACCGTTTGATCCGTAGCGGGATGACCTGCAACGTGACGGGTGGGTCGTGCGATGAAGAAGGTAACGCTGTACAGCAGGTCGGTTCGCGGAAGCGTGCCGCAAGCGCCCGCCGCGGGGGCGTCGTGCTTCGTCGGCTATCGCGGCGGCGCCGCTGCGCAGCAGAATCCGCCCGCTGCGCCGTCGCCGTCCGCGCCGGTGGCGCGCCGCATCGCGCGCTTCGAGCGTGCTCTGTTCCTCGTCGGCGGCGCTCTTTTCGCGCTGATCCTGGTCGCGGTTCATGGATCGTTCTCGCCGGCGACGCCGGCGCTCACGCAGAAGGACATCGACGCGGCGGTCCTGTACACGCTCGAGAACGTGCCGATGCAGGCGCACGCGGCGAAGGCCTATGCCGCGGTGCAACGATCGGTCGTGCGAGTGCGCGGCGGACGAGCGACCAGCGCGAGGACGGCTATCAATCCGAAGGCGTGGGCATCGGGCGTGGTCATCGTCGACACCGGCATCATTCTCACCAACCTGCACGTCGTCTACGGCGCCGAGCAGGTGCAGGTCGAGTTCTTCGACGGCCTCGAGTCCGAAGCGACCGTCGATCGGCGTGCGGCCCGAGCACGATCTCGCGGTGCTGCAGGCGAAGAAGCTGCCCGACGATCTCGCGTGCGGCGACGCTTCGCTCGACCAGCCGATCTCGCGGTCGGCGACGAGGTGGTCGCCGTCGGCTTTCCGTTCGGCATCGGCCCGTCGGTGTCCGCCGGCGTCGTCTCCGGCTTGAAGCGCGAATACCGCTCGCCGCAGGGCAAGCGGCATGCTGACCAACCTGATCCAGTTCGACGCCGCGGCCAATCCCGGCAACTCGGGCGGTCCGCTCGTCACCGCCGACGGCGAGGTGGTCGGCATCGTCACCGCCATCCTCAATCCGACCGAGCAGCGCGTGTTCATCGGCATCGGCTTCGCGGTTCCGATCGAGAACGCGGCCGCGCGCAGTCGGCATTGTCGCCGTTCTGACACGTTCAGCGCACGACCAAGGCAGGCACGCATGAACGACACGGCAGCCAGACAGCGACGACGTCGCTCCGCTGATGGAGCGCATCCTCTACGAGGTGAAGAGGATCGTCGTCGGCCAGGACCACTTTCTCGAGCGCGTGCTGGTGGCGATCCTCGCGCAGGGACACCTGCTGGTCGAAGGCGTGCCCGGGCCTCGCCAAGACGCTGACGGTGAAGACGCTCGCGCGCACGATCCGCGGCAGCTTCAAGCGCATCCAGTTCACGCCCGACCTCGTGCCGGCCGACCTCGTCGGCACGCGCATCTACAACCAGAAGACCGGCGAGTTCGACACGTCGCTCGGCCCGGTGTTCACGCAACCTGCTGCTGGCCGACGAAATCAACCGCGCGCCGGCCAAGGTGCAGAGCGCGCTGCTCGAGGTGATGCAGGAATGCCAGGTCACGATCGCCGGCGAGACGCACTGCGTGCCGCGAGCCGTTCCTCGTGATGGCGACGCAGAACCCGATCGAGACCGAGGGCACCTATCCGCTGCCGGAGGCGCAGGTCGACCGCTTCATGATGAAGGTGCTGGTCGGCTATCCGAGCGAGGAGGAGGAGTTCGTCATCGTCGAGCGCGTGACCGGCGACCGCGCAGGAGGTCGCCGCGGTGGCGACCACCGACGGAGCTCGCCGCGCTGCAGCGCGAATGCCGCAGCGGCTACGTCGATCCCTCGCTGATCAGTACGCGGTGCGCCTCGTCGCCGCCACGCGCGATCCCGACAAGTTCGGCATCAAGGATTTCGCCCGCTATCTGACCTACGGCGCGAGCCCGCGCGCGACGATTCACCTGATCGAGGGCGCGCGCGCGCTCGCGTTACCTGCGCGGGCGCACGTACGTGCTGCCCGAGGACGTGACCGATCTCGTGCCCGACGTGCTGCGTCATCGCCTTGTCGCTGTCGTACGAGGCGCTCGCCGACGGCGCAGATCGCCGGACGCGCTCATCCAGCGCGATCATGCAGCACGTGCCGCGCGCCGGAGAAGCCGCTCGAGACTCATGTCCGCATCGAACCTAAAGCCGACGCGAACGCCTGAGGCGTCCTGCGCCGTCTCGAGTGGACGGTGATCCGCCGTCTCGACGGCGTGCTGCACGGCGACTACCGGACGCTCTTCCGCGGCTACGGGCTCGATCTCGCCGATCTGCGCGAGTACCATGTACGGCGACGACGTCCGGCACATCGACTGGAACGTCACCGCGCGGCTGCAGACGCCGTACGTGCGCGAGTACAACGAGGAGCGCGAGGTCGCCGCGTGGTTCCTGCTCGACCTGAGCCCGTCGGTCGACTTCGGCTCGAGCAGGATCGCAAGAAGCAGCGCGGTGTCGACGCGAGTTCGTCGCCGTGCTCGCGCGCATCCTCACGCGCCACGGCAACCGCGTCGGCGCGCTCTTCTACGGCGACCGCGTGGACACGGTGATCCCGCACGCGCAGCGGGCGGCGCCAGGTGCTGCATCTCCTGCACGGCATGGCCAACCGGCCGGAGCGCGCGCAAGCGCGGCCGCGACCGACCTGCGCGAGCTCCTGCGCACCGCCTACACGATGGCGCCGCGGCGCTCGCTGATGTTCGTCGTCTCCGATTTCATCAGCGCGCCCGGGTGGGCCGAGCCGCTCGCGCATCTCGCGCAGCGGCACGACGTCGTCGCCGTGCGCCTCTACGATCCGCTCGAAATGGAACTGCCCGACCTCGGGCTGCTCGTCGTCAGGATGCCGAGACCGGCGAGCAGCTCTTCGTCGACACGCACGACCGCGGGTTTCGCCGGCGCTTCGCGGCGGCGGCCAAGGCGCGCGAGACGGAGCTGCGCGCGCGCGTTCGCGACGCGCCGGCGTCGACGCGCTCGAGCTCGTCGACCGACGACGATCTCGTCGACGCGATCCTGCGCTTCGCCGATCTGCGCAAGCGGCGCAGCCAGCTCGCGACCGGCGGCGGCTGCCGCAGCACCTCGGGCTGCACGCATGACCTGGCTGTGGCCCGCATGACTGCTCGTGGCTCAGCTGCTGTGGCTGCTGCCGGCTGCTGCTCGTCGCTGTGCTACTGTCTGCTGCTGCGGCGGAAGCAGAAGAGCTGCGCTGCGCTACGCGAGCCTCGTCGATGATCAAGGACGCGATGGCATGGGCCAGCGGCTGCCGCCGCCACGTGCCGCCGCTCCTGTTCCTGGTCGCGCTCACGCTGATGATCGTCGCGATCGCGCGGCCGGCAGCGGTCGTCACGCTGCCGTCGCAGCACGAGACGGTCATCCTGGCGATGGACGTCTCCGGCAGCATGCGCGCCGACCGACGTCGAAGCCGAGCCGCATCGCCGCGGCGCAGGAGGCGGCGCGCGCGTTCGTCGCCGAGCAGCCGAAGACCACGCGGATCGGCGTCGTCTCGTTCGCCGGCACGGCGTCGGTCGTGCAGTCGCCCACGCACAGCCGCGAGGACATCCTGGCCGCGATCGAGCGCTTCCAGCTGCAGCGCGGCACCGCGGTCGGCAGCGGGATCCTGGTCGTCGCTGAAGATGATCTTTCCCGACGCCGAATTCGACCTGCGCTCGTCCAATCCGCGGCGCGACGCGAGCGCGCGCGACGCCCGCTCGATCCCGCGAAGGCGCACCGACAAGCTCGGACGCCAAGACCGGTGCCGCCGGGCTCGTACTACGTCGGCGGCGATCATCCTGCTCACCGACGGCCAGACGACGACCGGTCCCGACCCGATCGAATCGGCGCGCATGGCCGCCGATCGCGGCGTGCGCGTCTACACCGTCGGCATCGGCACGCAGAGCGGCGAGATCGATCGGCGCCGAAGGCTGGTCGATGCGCGTGCGCCTCGACGAGGCAGTCGCTCAAGACCGATCGCCAACGTCACGCAGGGCGAATATTTCTACGCCGGGACCGCCACCGACCTGCAGAAGATCTACAAGAACCTCAACACGAAGCTCTTCTTCGAGCAGCAGGAGACGGAGGTCTCGGCGCTGTTCGCGGCCGCGGCCGCAGTGCTGGCGCTCGTGTCGGGACTCCTGTCGCTGCTCTGGTTCAACCGGATCCTTTGACGTCAGGGCACGGCGAACGCTGCGGTGCCGGGTGCGCACTGCAATAATCGCAATGGAACTTCGGCGCGCGGCACGAGTCGCATCAAGGTTGCCGCGATCATGGCGACCCGCGACGCGTTCAGCGCCGCGCCGCATCGCCACCGCATCGGCCAATGTGCCGGCAGCCTCGCTGTCAGACACGCTGTCATCACGCTGTCATCACACCCCCAATCGCGCCTCGACATCAATTTTCCTTCGCCAAACCAAGGAGATCGCATATCGGGAAAGATCCCGAATCCGTCGCCGCCGTTGTCCACCACGGGCGCAACGGACGGCTGGCCCGTCGCCCAACGGCGACAGAACGCCGCCGCTTCCTGCCATACGTCGCCGCGTCCTTCGACCGCCTCGCATTGAGGCAGCGCGCGCGCGATGCTCGGTCGGCTGCTGGCATCGGTCGGACCGCTCGCGCTTGCGCGTCGTAGGCGGCGGCGCGTTTGCGAAGTACGCGACGCACGCCAGGTGGCCGGAGATTCCGGTCTCGCTGGAAGATGCCGGCGCGGGCGACTTCGGGCCAGATCCAGGAGATCGTCCGATACATCGAGCAGAGCAATCCACAGCTCTTCAACAACCTGCTCGAGATTCTGGCGCGGGATTCCGCGACGATCGCCGCGTTGGGCGCTTCCATCGCAGCCCTCACCATGCATCGGATCGCCGTTCGCCGCGATCCACGGACGATCGCCGCGTCCGGATCGGTCGCGTCGACCACGAAGCGCGAACGCAACCGGTAGCACGAGCAGGAGAAGCGCCGGCCGCTGCAAGGCGGTCACCCCATTGCTGCGGGTGCGGTGGGCGAATATGATGGCCATCGGGGTCGCATCATTCGTCCGCTTGCCCGCTCGCCCGCTTGTGTCAGGCAGCAGCAGGACAACACCCCGCCGAACGAGGTTCATTGCCAGGGGAGGAACCTGCCGTGCCACGCGACTCACCGGTTTGCCGTTCCAGCCGTTGCCGTCGTCTTCGCCGCAGCGCTCGCCGCGCAGTCCGGGACCGCGAATGCCGCCAAGATCAGCGAATGCACGAAGGGCGGCGTCTGCTATTGCGTCAACGACGAGCTCAAGGCGACGATCACCGCCAAGGTCGATCGCTTCCGGCAGATCCTCGCCGAGCAGCGCAAGGTCGGCAAGGCCGTCGGCTACCTGAGCGTTCCGCTCACTTCGGCAGGCGGCGGCAATTTCGACATCAACAAGGAAGTCGCCGAAAGCGCGAAGGCGGCGATCGAGAAGCGCTTCGGCGCCGACTACCTCTACGTCCTCAATCCCGGCACGCTCGACGCCGATCTGCCGAAGGGGACCGGCGCCGATTACATGCTCATGTGGACGACGCTGCTCGAAGGTCCCGATGGGCTCGGCGATTTCGACTTCGTCTATTTCGCCGGACCGCAGGACTTTGCCCGGTACTTCGGGTTCGACGGCAACGCCGACATGGCGAAGCTCGAGGCGTTCTTCGACAATCGGGTGAAATCCAACCCCGGCTTCGCGAAGGCCGTTGAAGGAGGCCTCACCAAGGCCGCTTTCCGCCGCTACTACGCGTTGCGCGCTTCCTCTTCCGTGAGCCGCGGCGCCCACGACGAATGGAATATCTTCCGCGCAGATCAACGAACGCCGCCGAGCGGACAGCAAGATCGGAACAACAGGCCAGATTCCGGTGCTTTTCGACGGCCGGGAGTGAATCCCTCGGACAGCGAGGCTCCGGTCTCCGAAGGCTACGTCGGGAAGTGCGCGCCATGACCGGAGGAACCCATGACTCACCCACTGCTGCGCCGCATGGCGCGTGCCCTCACGTTCGCTCCGCTGCTCGCGTTCGCGCTTGCGGTGCGCGCGCGCGCGCGCGGCCGACACCGTGAACGCCTACTCGATCTGGCCCGAGAACTGGGCGCGGCCGATGTTCGAGGAGTTCGAGAAGGCGACCGGCATCAAGGTCAACTTCGTCCGCTTCTCGTCGGGCGAGGCGCTCGCCCGCGTCATCGCCGAGAAGAACAATCCGCGCGTCGACGTGCTGTTCGGCGGCCCGGTGGAGACGTTCGCCGCCGGCATCGGCGAAGGCGTGTTCGAGCCGTACAAGCCGCCCGTCGTTCGCGACGCTGCCGCGCGCGCTTCAGGCAGGCCGACGGCCAGTGGATCGCCGATCGCCGACGATCCGCTCGTCTTCATGACCAACGACAAGTTCCTGAAGGAGAACAACCTCAAGGCGCCCGCGTCGTGGAACGACCTCCTCAACCCGCCGTACAAGAACATGCTGCAGATGGCCGACGCGCGCACCTCCGGCACGGCGGTCACGCGCATCTTCTCGATCCTCGAGGTCAACGGCCGCGACGAGAACGAAGGCGTTCGACTACATGAAGAAGCTCCGGCCCAACGTGCAGCTCTACACCAAGAGCGGCGGCGGCGGCACGCTGCCGGTGGGCCTCGGCCAGGCGGGCGGCGGCATCTTCTTCATCGTCGACGCGCTCGACACCAAGGCCAAGGGCTACGACGTGACGATCAGCTTTCCGAAGGAAGGCATCGGCACCGCGGCCGAAGGCATCGCGCTCATCAAGGGCGCCAAGAATCCGGAGCTCGCCAAGAAGCTGATCGACTGGGCGACGTCGCCGGCGATGCAAAACCAGTTCGCGAAGTACAAGATCAACTTCGTTCCCGCGCAATCCGGACGGTCGCAGATCGAGCCGAGCCTCGCTGCGGTCCTCAAGGGCGCGAAGATCTTCGCCGATCGACGCCGACTACGCGGGCGCGAACCGGAAGCGCATCGTCGACCGCTGGATCGCCGAAGTCCTGAACCCGTAAGCGCTCCGGTACCGTGGCCGGCACCACCTGGCCGGCGCGCTGACGGCCGGCGCGCCGCGCACCGGGATCCCGCAGTCGCCGTCACTGCGCTGGTGCTGTGGCTGCTGCTCGCGCTGTTCGTCGTGTATCCGCTCGCGATGCTGTTCGTGCGGATGCTCGACCGACCACGGCACGTTCACCACGCGCCGGTCTCGCGACGATCCTGACCGATCGCCATCAGGTCCGCGCGTTCTGGAACAGCCTGCTGCTCGCCACGCTGGTCGGCGCGCTGCGGAACGGCGCTCGGCTTCCTGTTCGCGTTCACGGCCGCGCGCGGCCGGCTGCCGCGATGGCTCCTCGGCATCGTCGACGCGAGCGTGCTGCTGCCGCTCGTCTCGCCGCCGTTCACGACGGCGATCGCGATGATCTTCTCGTTCGGACCGCGCGGGCTCATCACCTACGAACTGCTCGGGCTCAAGGGCGTGACGGTCTACGGCCTGACGAGCACGCTTCCTCTCCGAAGCGCTCACCTACTTCCCGATCGCCTACCTGACGCTGCGCCCGATCCTGGCGGCGATCGACTCGAACATCGAGGGCATGGCGTTCTCGCTCGGCGCGTCGCGCTGGCGCGTGTTTCGCACGGTGACGCTGCCGCTCGCGATCCCCGGCCTCGCCAACGCGTTCCTGCTGCTGTTCGCGGCGTCGCTCGCCGATTTCGCCACGCCGCTGATCCTCGCCGGCAACCAGTTTCCGGTGCTGCCCACGCAGGCGTACCTGCAGATCACCGGCCTGTTCGATCTGCGCGGCGGCGCGGCGCTGTCGTTCGCGCTGCTCGTCCCCGCGCTCATCGTCTTCCTGCTGCAGCGCTACTGGGTGAGCCGGCGCTTCTACGTGACGATCACCGGCAAGGGCGCGGGCCAGACGCCGTTCGACAGCATCTCGCCCGCGATGCGCTACGGCCTCCTCGCGCGTCTGCGCGACGGTTGCGCTGGTGATCGTCTACTTCTACGCGCTGCTCCTCTACGCGTCGCTCGTGATGGCGCTCGGCGCCAATCACACCTTCACGCTGCAGCACTACCGCGACGATCTTCACCGACGGCACGAAGGCGATCCGCGACACGCTGATCATCGCCGGCGTTCGCGATGCCGCTGGGCGGACTCTACGGCGTGCTGCTGGGCTATCTCGTCACGAAGCAAGGCGTTCGTCGGGCGCCGGTCGATGGAGCTGGTCTCGATGATCAACTACGCGCTGCCGGGAACCATCGTCGGCATCGCCTACCTGATCGCGTTCAACGACCCGCCGATCGAGCTCACCGGCACGGCGCTCATCATCGTCGCCTGCTACGTCTTCCGCTACGGACCGACCGGCATCCGGGCGACGGTGGCGCTCCTGCAGCAGATCGACAAGAGCCTCGAGGAGGCGTCGCAGGGGCTCGGCGCCGGCAGCGGCGACGACGTTCCGGCGCGTGACGCTGCCGCTGATCCTGCCGGCGTTCTTCGCCGGACTCGGCGTCGTCTTCATCCGGTCGATGACGGCCATCAGCGCGACGATCTTCCTCGTGTCGATCGGCTGGACGCTCATCACCGTCAAGATCCTCGAGAACATGACCGAGCTCTCGCTCGGCCCCGCCGCGGCCTTTTCGGTGCTGGTCGTCGTCATCGTGTTCGTCGTGATCGCGGCGATCGGCCGCGCTGCTGCGCCTCTTCCGCGCTCCCGGCGCAGTGGCGATGACGAGCCTCCTGGGAGGATGACGGCTATGAGCGCGACGGGCCGTCCTAAGCGCGAATTGTTCCTCTCGGAGGGACGGCGCGCAGCGCCAAGGGTGCCCAATGACCGCGGAATCGATCGGCGTGGATGTCGAAGGCGTATCGAAGCGCTACGCGCATCGCGTCAAGGGCGAGGTCTACGCCGCGCGCGACGTCGTGCTCGCACGTGCAGTCCCGGCGAGTTCCTGACGCTGCTCGGCCCGTCCGGCTGCGGCAAGACGACGACGCTGCGGATGATCGCGGGCTACGAGATGCCGGACGCCGGCCGCATCCGCTTCGGCGGACAGGATGTCACTCGCGAGCCGGCCAACCGGCGCAACATCGGCTTCGTGTTCCAGAACTACGCGCTGTTCCCGCACCTGTCGATATTCGAGAACGTCGCCTACGGCCTGCAGCGTGCGCGGCATTGCCGAGGACGACGTGAAGCAGCCGCGTCGGCGAAGTTCTGGCGCTCGTCGGCCTCGCCGGCTACGAGCAGCAGTTCTCGAGCCAGCTCTCGGCGGCGAGCAGCAGCGGGTGGCCCTGCGCGCGCGATCGTGATCCGGCCGCGCGTGCTCCTGTTCGACGAGCCGCTGTCGAACCTCGACGCCAAGCTCCGCGTGCAGATGCGCACCGAGATCCGCGAGCTGCAGCGCACGCTCGCGATCACCACCGTCTACGTCACGCACGACCAGGAAGAGGCGATGGCGGTGTCCGACCGGATCGCGGTGATGAACGAAGGCAGCGTCGTCCAGGAGGGCACGGCCGAGGACCTCTACCATCGTCCCGCGTCGCAATTCGTCGCGCAGTTCGTCGGCCGCGTGAACCTCGTTCCCGGCCGCGTGATGGAAATCGCCGGCGGCACGGTCGAAAGTCGCGGCGCTCGGCGCGACGATCGATGCGCGCGTCGTCCGCGAGGATCTGCGCGAGGCGATGCGGTCCGGCTCGTCGTGCGGCCCGAAGCCATCGCGATCGCCGCCGCCGCTCCCGCGACGGGACCGCTGCAGGCGACGGTGACGTCGCGCACGTTTCTCGGCGAGAAGATCGAATACCTGTTGCGTTGCGCCGACGAGACGCTGCAGGTCGTGCGATACGACGCCAGCCCGGGCGAGATCATCGCCGAAGGCGCGAACGTGACGGTGCGCTTCGCCGACGGTGCGGTGACCGTCCTCCCGGAGGCCGCCGCGCGGGCGATCCGATGCGTAAGGCACTCGATCGCATGACCCGCGCGGTGTTGTGCGCTCGCGTGCGCGGTTTGTCGTTACCGGAGCCGTGAACGAGACCATTGCCGCCGAGGCGCCGAGCTCGGTCCACGGCTCGGCCGACGTCTTTGCCGCACCTGGCGTCGCGATGGCGTGGGCCATCCTGCGCGGCGCGACCGAGGCCTCGACGTTCGTCGTGGTGCGCCTCGCCGTCGATCCGGACCATGTTCGGCTCGGTGAGCGTGGCCGGCATCGATCCCTTCACGCAGCGCGAACAGAGCGTGCTGCCACCGACATCCACGGCAGCGGCCATCGACGTTCGCGTGCCCCGCCCGCAGTTCGCCGATTTTCCGCGCACCGAGTTCCGCCTGTTCGCGTCCGCCGCGGCGGCGCCGGGCGAACCGCCGAAGCTCGTCGTGTTCTACCTGGGCGTGCCCGACACCACGCCGGAGCTCGCTTCCGAAGCGGCGCTCGAAACGTATCTCGCCGGTCGCATCGCCGGCGCACGCGACGGCACCGGGAGAAAGACGCCATGACGATCACCCGCAGCGAGCTTGCCCGCCTCCTCGACCATTCGGTGCTGAAGCCGGAGGCGCGTCGAAGCCGACGTGCGATCGGGTGCCGACACCGTGCGCCAATGGCAGATCGGCTACTACTGCGTGCAACCCTGCTGGGTGTCGCTGGCCGCGCACCGGCCTTGCAGGCACGACGGCAATGGTCGCGAGCGTGATCGGCTTTCCGCACGGAGCCGACCGCCCGGACGTGAAGGCCCGGGCCGCGGCGCTCGCCGTGGAGCGACGGCGCAGGCGAGATCGACATGGTGCAGAATTTCGGCGCGCTCAAGAGCGGGCAAATCGCAATGGTCGCCGCCGACATCGAAGCCGTGATTCGTGCGGTGCCGGGCATCGCGGTCAAGGTCATACTCGAGACCGCGGCGCTGACCGACGAGGAGAAGAACGTGGCGTGCCGCCTGGCGCGTAAAGCAGGCGCGGCATTCGTCAAGACGTCGACGGGCTTTCACCCGGCCGGCGGCGCCACCACGGCCGATGTTCGCTTGATGCGCGCTGCCGTCGGCGCCCGCATGGGCGTCAAGGCTTCGGGCGGAATTCGCAGCTTGGACGATGCGCTCGCGATGCTCGAGGCAGGTGCCAACCGCATCGGGACTTCCGCGAGCGCCGCGATCCTCGCGGCGCTTCCTTCCGACTAAGCTGACGTAGCGTCTCGCATGCCCAAACTCTAGTAGCCCGCCTTGCTGTAGATGTGAACGCCCGCATCGAGCACCCACCACACCCACTTCGGAACGGCGTGAAACGAAATGCTGTGCGCGCCTCCTCGCGTTTCGGACGGCCGTTCATCATCGAGCGCGTGATCGTCGGCGGCTGGCCCGCTGCTTCATCGCACTCCCAGTTGCCGCGATCCTTCACCTGGCAGTGGCTGAACTTGCCGGACGGCTGCGACGAGCCCACGACCCAATACAGCACTTCCTGCTTGCTCACGCTCGCCCTGAAGCGGTACCGGTCGCCGGCGACCATCTTGCCCTTGCACGCGAGCCCTTCCCAGTTACCGTCTTCGCAGCGGACCGTGTAGATCGTGCGCTCGCCTTCGTACGTGATCTTGTCGCTCGCCCACAGCGCAATCCCAGACGGCGACGACGACGATCGCGGCGATCGCCCATTTTGCATTCATTGCATTCTCCTCCCGCCGACATGTCGGCGGATGCTCGCGCGACGGAGTTTACCGACTCGGACGCGTGCGACGCACGCGGCACCGCGCTTGTCCGCTTGCCGGCCAGCGCGTCTGGACGATAATGCCGGTCCTTTCCATCTCTCCCGCCTCAAGTCCATGGCCGATCACGACCAGAATCCGCTGCTGCAACCGTGGCAAACGCCCTACGGCCTGCCGCCGTTCGACCGCATCGAGGCGGAGCACTACCTGCCGGCGTTCCTGCACGCGATGCACGCGCACCGCGCCGAGGTCAACGCCATCGCCGAGAGCTCCGACGCGCCGACGCTTCGGCAACACGATCGCGGCGCTCGACAAGAGCGGCCGCGACCTCCATCGCATCGAGCGCCTGTTCTTCAACCTGACGGCGTCGGAGACGTCGGACGACCTGCAGGCCATCGAGCGCGACATCTCGCCGCAGCTCGCCGCGCATCACAGCGCGATCGCCATGGATGCGAAGCTCTTCGCGCGCATCGACGCCGTGCAACGATCGTCGCGACGAGCTCCGGCCGGCGGCGAGGAGCGCGCGCCTCACCGAGCGCATCCATCTCGACTTCGTCCGCGAAGGCGCGCGGCTGTCGCGCGGCCGCCAAGGCGCGCTACGCGGCGATCGTCGAGCGCCTCGCGCTCTCACCACGCAATTCATGCAGAACGTGCTGGCCGACGAGGCGGCTACCGGCTGCCCTCGCCGGCGAGGACGATTTCGCGGGCCTGCCCGACTATCGTCCGCGAGGCGGCGCGCGAGGCGGCGCAGGAGCGCGGCGTCGACACGCCGGGATCATCACGCTGTCACGTTCGCTGATCGTGCCGTTCCTCACGTTCTCGGACCGGCGCGACCTGCGCGAGCAGGCGTACAAGGCGTGGACGACGCGCGGCGAGCACGACGGCCCGCACGACAACCGTCCGATCGCCCGCGAGATCCTCGCGCTGCGCAACGAGCAGGCGCGCCTGCACGGCTACCGCCACTACGCCGAATACGCGCTCGCCGACCGGATGGCCGGCACGCCTGACGCCGTCGCGCGGCTGCTGCGCCAGGTGTGGGAGCCGGCGAAGGCGCGGGCCGCGGCGGAGCGCGATGCGCTGGCGGCGCTGGCGAAGGCGCAGGGCGCGACGCACGCGATCGAGCCCTGGGACTGGCGCTACTACGCCGAAAAGGTGCGCAAGGCGCGCTACCAGCTGGACGACGGTCAGCTGAAGCCCTATTTCTCGCTCGACCGGATGCTGGCGGCGGCGTTCGACACCGCGCATCGCCTGTTCGGCCTCTCGTTCGTCGCGCGACCGGACGTCCGCGCGTACCACCCCGACGTCCGCGTGTTCGAAGTGCGCGGCGCCGACGACCGGCATGGTCGGCGTGTTCCTGAGCGACAACTTCGCGCGCCCGAACAAGCGCGGCGGCGCATGGATGAGCGCCTATCGCTGGCAATCGCGAGACCGACGGCGAGACGCTGCCGATCATCGTCAACAACAACAATTTCGCGAAAGGCCCGGCCGGGAGCCCGACGCTCCTGTCGGCCGACGACGTGCGCACGCTGTTCCACGAGTTCGGCCACGGGCTGCACGGCCTCCGTCGCAGGTGACCTACGAGCGGCTGTCCGGCACGAACGTGCTGCAGGGACTTCGTCGAGCTGCCGTCGCAATTGTTCGAGCACTGGGCGTTCGAGCCCGCGGTTCTGCAAGCGGCACGCGCTGCATCACGCCACGGGCGAGCCCATTCCCGATGACGCTGATCGATCGCCTGAACGAGGCGCGGCGCTTCAACCAGGGCTTCGAGACGGTCGAGTACACCGCCAGCGCGCTCATCGACATGGCGCTGCACTCGGAGATCGATCCTGCCGGCGTCGACATCAGCGCGTTCGAGCGCGCCGAGATGCGAGCGCATCGGGATGCCGCGCGAGATCCTGCCGCGCCACCGGCTTCCGCATTTCGGCCATCTGTTCGCGCGAGCTCCGGATACGCCGCGGGCTACTACGTCTATCTGTGGGCCGAAGTGCTCGATGCCGACGGCTACGACGCGTTCGTCGAAGCGGGCAACCCGTTCGATCCCGATGTCGCGGAGCGCTCGAAGCGCTACATCTATTCGTCCGGCGGAACGTTGCCCCCGGCCGAGGCGTTCCGGTCGTTTCGCGGCCGCGATCCGCGCGTCGAGCCGCTGCTCGCCCAGCGCGGTCTCGCCGACGTCCGCGCAGCCGGCGTAGCGACCGCACGCGCCGAGATCAGGGCGCGGTCAGAGCGCGAACCGCTCCGAGATTCCGGCCTGCAGCTTCGCGATGCGCGCCACCGTCGGCAGGAGGTTGAGCCCGGTGTCGCGCTTCAGCGCCAGCGCGCCGGACTTCAAGTCTGCGCGAGCGGCACGTCGACCGGGCGTCCCCGCCGCTGCCACGACGATGATATTGCCGGACGAGCAGCGCCGGCAGCGCGCACGCGCTGTCGTCGAACGCGCGTGTCCATCCGCTTCAGACCCGGCGCGAGGCCGCGGCGCCGATTGAGGAAATTGGTCACGAGGAGCCCCTGGTCGGTCAGGCGCGCGCGGCATCCGCAGTAGAACGGCAGCGTGTCGAGCATTCCGACGCGGCACTTCGCGTCGTAGCCGTCGACGACGATCAGGTCGAAGCGGCGCTCGGTCGCGCGCGACGTAGTCGTGGCCGTCCGCGATCTCGATGACGAGCCGCCGCGGATCGTCGGGCAAGCTTGAAGTGCTGCGTCGCGGCGTGCACGACGGCCGCGTCGATCTCGACGACGGTCAGGCGCCGCCTTCGGCCGGTGGCGGTACAGGAACTTCGGCAACGACGCGGCGCCCAGCCCGATCAGCAGCACGCGCCGCGGCCACCGCGCGCGCCGGCCGCAGCAGGAGCGCAAGCATCATGTCGCGCGTGTATTCGAGCTCGAGCGCCCACGGGCGCGCGATGCGCATCGCGCCCTGTATCCAATGCGAGCCGAAATGCAGGTAACGTACGCCCGCTCCTCGCTGATCTCGATCGCGACGGTGCGCCCGTCATCCGTCGACGGTTGCCCGCGAAGTAGCTGCGGCTGTCGGCGAGGAAATGCGGGCCCGGCATCGGAACGCATCGCCGTGCCGATGCCGGAGTTGGTGAGCACCTCGAGCAGCACGCGCGCTCGGCACGCCGCCGTCGATGATGTGCACCGAGCGCACGCCCTCGCGCACGGCCGCGAGCGCCGCGGCACGACGCGCGGCCGCATGTCCGGCGTGGACCACGCCGTCGCGCAGCAGCGCTTCGGCCTCGCTCGCGGTCAGCACGAACGCGAGCCTGCCGTCGCGGTCGTGGATGCCCGGGCACGTTGGTCATCAGGATCAGCTTTTCGGCGTGCAGCGTCCGCGCGAGCTGCGCCGGCGAACGCGTCGGAATTGATGTGATAGGCGGTGCCGTCGACGCCGACGCCGATGGGCATGATCACCGGGATGAAGCCGCGCGACAGCAGCAGGTGGATGACGTTCGGGATCGATGCTCTCGACCTCGCCGACGAGGCCGAGGTCGGGCGGCACGCCGCCCGCCTGTCGGGCGGCAGCGTCATCCGCCGCGCGTGAATGAAGCGGCCGTCCTGGCCGCTCAAGCCCACGGCCTTGGCGCCGAACTTGTTGATGAGCCCGACGAGCTCCTGGTTGATCTCGCCCAGCACCATCTCGACGACGTTGAGCGTCGCCTCGTCGGTGACGCGCACGCCCGATGCTCGCGGCGATTCTCGATGCCCATCGTCCGCAAGCAGATCGTCGATCCGCCAGCCGCCGCCGTGGACGATGATCGGATTCATGCCGACGAGCCGCAGCAGCGCGACGTCGCGCGCGAAGCCCTCCTTCAGCGCCGGATCGGCCATCGCGCCGCCGCCGAAGCGGATGATCAGCGTCGAGGCGTGGAACGCCCGGATGAACGGCAGCGCTTCGGCGAGGATCCGCGCCTTCTGCAGCGGAGAGATCAGGGCAGGCGCGGTCACCACGCTTCGCCGCCTGAACAAGGTTCGCCTGGTGTTGCGGAACGCCGGCCTCACCTTCCCGCTCCAGGGCGTTTCGCGCACCGCGCCCACGCGCGACTGCCGACGGTCGAGGGCGACGCGACGTCATAGCAGGCATGATACCGGGGACTCGCGCTCGTTATTCCGGAAGCGGCGTCGCCCGGATCGGTGCCTGGCACGGCCGCGAGCCCGGCAGGTGCTCGACGGTCGTACCAGCGATTGAAGTCGGCCTCGTGCTCGGGCAGCACGTCGGTCTCGACGACGTAATGGAACAGCGGCTCGGCATTCCCGCCGATGCGCCCGGCAGATCGCACGACGGATCGAAGGCGCGCAATGGCCACGGCCGGTCCGCGACGGCATCGCAGGCGCGATGCTGCAGGAGGCTTCTTCATCGGCGGCGCGATGCAGCAGCCGTGGTAGTGGTAGCACTCGTCCGATTCGAGCGCCTCGAAGAGCTGCAGCGTCTACGCAGGGCGCGCCAGAGCGATCGGATGCGCGACATCGTCCGCGCGGCGGAATCGTCAGGAGCAGCACCGCCCACGAGCCGGCAACCTCAGTGCACGACACGCGAGCGCCACGAGCAGGCGCGACACCATGTTGTATGCGGCGACGGTGGCGACGAGCTCCAGCAGCGCCGCTGCGCGTCGAAGCGCGTCGTTGAGCCGGGCCATCATCTCGTCGGGAACTTCGATGTCGCGCGTCATCGCATCCGCGAGCTCGAGCACGAGGCGCTCGTCGGCGCTGAAGCGGTGCGCGGCTTCAGCGCAGCTCGCGCCATCCCGGGCGCTCGCGGGCGCCAGTGCCGGACGGCCTCCATCTTCGCGTCGTGACGATCCCGCCGCCCGCGCGTGCGGAACGTGCTCGTCGAACTCGAACGGTGCGCGATTCAGCACGGCGATCGCGCAGGATGATGAGCTCGCGCAGCGCGGCGGCGAACGCTCGTCTGCTTGCGCACCGCGGTCAGGAACTTCTCCCAGCCGGCGGCAATCGGCGCGCTGTTGAGCAGCGCCTGGTACAACGGCGAGATGTCGCCGCGCTCGCGCACGATCGGCGCTCGATCTCGGCGAGCTCAGGGCGCGTGCCGGGCCGGACCAGCGGAACGCGGGTCGACGAGTCATTGCATCGGCGTGGCAGCGCCGGAGGATGCCGCGACCGGGAACGGATGTGCGCGCGCAGGACTCATTCCGCCGTGATCTTCTTGTCGCGGATCAGCTTGCCCCACTTTTCGGTGTCCTGCGCGACGAGCGCCGAGAGCTCCTGCGGCGTCGAGGCGACCGGCACGTGCGCCGCTCGCCGCGAGCTCTCGCTCACCGCAGGCGTGGCGAGCACGCTGCGCGACCGCGCGATTGAGGGTCGCCACGGTTTCGGGGGCGTCTTCGCCGGCACGAACAGCGCATACCAGTTGTTCGAGTCCACGCCGACCGACGCCCTGTTCCGACAAACGTCGGGACGTTCGGGAGCGCCGGATGCGCGCTTCGGCGCGGCGATGCCGATGGCCTTGAGCTTGCCGCCCTTCACGTGTCCGATGAGGCCTGGAATGTCGCCGAAGAACGCCGGCCACCTGTCCCGCCCATGACGTCGGTGACCGCGGGCGCGGCCCCTTTGTAGGGCACGTGCAGGAGGTTCGCCTTGCTCGACGTCGGCGAGCTGCTCCATCGCAAGGTGGGGATGCTGCCGATGCCCGTGGAGGCGATTGGCGGTGGGTCCGGCGCGCTTCTTCGCGTTGGCGACGAATTCTCGGCCACCGTGTTCGCTGGATCGGCCGCGTTGACGACCAGGAGCTCGTCGTTGCTGACGACGAGCGACACCGGCGCGAAGTCGCGCTGCCACGTCGTACGGGAGCTTGTCGTAGAGCACCGGGTTGATCGCGACGGCGCCCACGCTCGTGAGCCAGAGAGTCGTTGCCGTCGGCCGCCGGCGTGCGCCACGATTTCCGCGGCGATCGCGCCGTTGGCGCCCGACTTGTTCTCCACGATCACCCGCGCGCCGAGCTCCTTGCCCAGCGGATCGGCGATCGATCGGGCGACGAAGTCGACGGGTCCGCCGGGAGGAAACGCGACGATGATCCGCATGACTCGCTCGCCCTGACCCAGCGCCGTGCCCGGCACGAGACACGCGAGCAGCAACGTTGCCGCAATTCGACCCAGCATGGAGCTCTCCGGCGCCGCGCCCCGCGCAAAGGCCTTGCGCGGCGGCGGTGGCATCATATACTCGCTGCCCGCCGAATCGAATCTGAGCCGCTGCCCCCAATGACCCCGCCCGCGGGGCGCGCGGCGGTTTCCGCCCGCCGGTGTACCGAGACTGCCGCGATGTGCCCCCAAAATACGCGCTCGAACGCGATCGCCGCGCCTTTGGGCCTCGATCGACCTCACTCGACCGCTCTTCGCAAGGAACATCATGATCCGCATGATCCGAGGCACGCTCATCGCGCTTGTCGCCGCGGCAACTCCTGCCGCGGCGCAGGACTACCCGGACAAAACCATCAGCCTGCAGGTCACTCGCCGCGGCGGCCCGACGGATACCGTGGCGCGCCTCGCTCGGCGTCGCGATGGGCAAGGCGCTGAAGCAGACGATCGTCGTCGAAAATACCGTCGGCGCGGGCGGCACGATCGCCCGACCAAGGTCAAGAACGCGGCGCCCGACGGCTCATACGCTGCTCATCGCCCATATCGGCATGTCCACGGCGCCGCGCGCTGTACAAGACGTTGCTGTCTCGCCGCCTCGAGGACTTCAGAGCTCGTCGGACAAGAGTGGTCGACGTCCCGATATGCTGATCGCGAAACAGACTTCGCCCCGAAGGACCTGAAGGAGCTCATCGCCTACGTCAAGGCCAACAAGGACAAGGTGACGTTCGCCAACGCGGGGCATCGGCTCCGGCGTCCCATCTGTGCGGCCCTGCTGTTCATGAGCGCGATCAAGACCGAGCTCAGACGACCGTCCTGCGGCATACAAGGGGAACGGTGCCGCGCGTTGAACGACATCCTTGTCGGCGGCCAGGTCGACACGTGCTGTGCGACCAGACGACCAATACGACGTCCTACATCAGGCGAACCTGGGTGAAGCGTTGCACGGCACCACGTCGAAGACAGCGCCTCGACACGCTGAAAGAGCTGCCGCCCAGTGGGCGAGGCGGGGATCGTCGGGCTTCGAGGTCGTCGTCTGGCACGGTGTGTCGCGCCCAGGGCACGCCGAAGCCCGTCATCGACAAGCTCGTCGGCGGCGCTGCGAGGCGGGCATCCAGGATCCCGCGTTCGTGCAGCGGATGAACGATCTCGGCAGCCAGGTCGTGAGCCCGGACAGGGCGACACCAGGGATTGCAGCGTGCGGTTGAAGTCCGAATCGACCGCTCGGACGCCCGATCATCAGGAAGGCGTTGCGTACTGCGCCGACTAGGCAACCTGCGGTATCATCCGCGCGGACGGACAGCGACACGCCTTCGATGGCGGCGACGGCGTCCATCCGCCGAGTCCAGCACCGGGCTGTCGACGTCGACCAGCGTGTAGGCCATCTCGCCGCGCGACTTGTTCACCATGTTGTGGATGTTGAGGCCGGCGCGCCCCATCGCCGTCGAGATCTGCCCCAGCATGTTGGGGACGTTCGCATTGGCGATGGCGACGCGGTACGGCGATTCGCGCGGCATGTCGACGTTGGGAAAGTTGACGGCGTTGGCGATCGCGCCGTTCTCCAGATACTCGCGCACCTGATCGACGACCATCACCGCGCAGTTCGCCTCCGCCTCCTCGGTCGGACGCGCCGAGATGCGGCAGCGCGACGACGCCGGGCTCGCCGAGTGAGCCGCGCGCTCGGAAAATCGCAGAGGTAGTACTTGAGGCGTCCGCGCTGCAGCGCATGCGACGCATCGGCCTCCTCGTCGACGAGCGCGTCGCGCGCGAAGTTGAGCAGCACGGAGCCGGGCTTCATCGCGGCGAGCCGCGGCGCGTCGATCAGGTGGCGCGTCGTCACGGGAAGCAGCGGCACGTGCAGCGTGACGAAATCGGACTGCTTCAGCAGCTCCTCGGTGCTGTGCGCCTTGCGCACGCTCGACGGCAGGCGCCACGCCGCGTCGACGGTGATCTCCGGATCGAAGCCGATGACCTTCATGCCGAGCTTGATGCGCGATGTCGGCGACGAGGCTGCCGATCGCGCCCGAGGCCGACGATCCCGAGCGTGCGCTGCGGCAGCTCGACGCCGGCGAACTGCTTCTTGCCGTCCTCGACCTGCGCTCGAGGTCGCGTCGCGCTGCGCGTCGAGACGCGCCGACGAAGTCGAGAGCGCGGCAACGACGTTGCGCGCCGCCAGCAAGCAGCGCCGCCAGCACCAGCTCCTTCACCGCGTTGGCATTGGCGCCCGGCGCGTTGAACACCGGCACGCCGCGCTTCGACATCTCGGCCACGGGAATGTTGTTGGTCCCCGCACCGGCGCGGCCGATCGCCTGCACGCTCGGCGCGAATGCGGCATCGCGTGCATGTCGTGCGAGCGCACGAGGATGGCGTCGGGCTCGATCGACGGCTCTTGCCGACGACGTAGCGCGCGCTCGGGAAAGCGGTCGAGGCCCTGGCTCGGCGATCTGGTTGAGCGTGAGGATCTGGAATCTGGTCTGGTCATCAGCCGTACCGCTGCTCGAATTGCTTCATGTAGTCGACCAGCGCCCGCACGCCTTCGAACGGCATCGCGTTGTAGATCGACGCGCGCATGCCGCCCACGGCGCGATGGCCCTTCAGCTGGTCCATGCCCGCCGCCTTGGCGCCCTCGAGAAACGCTGCGTCGAGCGTCTCGTCGCTGCAGGTGGAAGCGCACGTTCATCCGCGACCGGTCGACCTTGCGGGCCGGGCTGCGGTAGAACTCCGTCGTGTCGAGGTAGTCGTAGAGGAGCGCCGCCTTGGCGATGTTCTTCTTCTCGATCGCCGGCACGCCGCCCTGCGCCAGCAGCCACTCGAACACGAGTCCCGCGATGTAGATCGCGTAGGTCGGCGGCGTGTTGACCATCGAATCGGCCGCCGCCTGCTCCTTCCAGTGAAACGCGGACGGCGTGATCGGCAGCGCGCGATCGAGCAGGTCGTCGCGCACGATCACGCAGCGTCAGGCCCGCCGGGACCGACGTTCTTCTGCGCGCCGCCGTAGATCACGCCGTACTTCGACGACGTCGACGACGCGGGACAGGATGTGCGACGACATGTCCGCCACCAGCGGCACGTCGCCGGTCTCCGGCGTCCATTGGTATTCGACGCCGCCGATCGTTTCGTTGGTGCAGATGTGCACGTACGCGGCGTCGCGGTCGAGCTGCCACGTGCCGCGCGCGGCACGTAGGTGAAGTTGGCGTCCTCGGACGACGCGGCGATGTTCACCGTGCAGTATTTCTTCGCTTCCTTGATCGATTTCTTCGACCACTCGCCGGTGTTGACGTAGTCGGCGACCGTCCTGCCGCCGAGCAGGTTCATCGGGACGATCGCGTTCTCGGCGATCGCGCCGCCCTGCAGGAAAAGCACGCTGTAGTCGTCGGGAATCGCGAGCAGCGTGCGCAGGTCGGCCTCCGCCTTGGCGGCGATGCCCATGAACTCCTTGCCGCGATGGCTCATCTCCATCACCGACATGCCGGTGCCGCGCCAGTCGAGCATCTTCGGCTGCGGCCTGCGCCAGCACGCTTTCAGGCAGCGCCGCGGGGCCGGCGCTGAAATTGAACACTCGCATGGGAAGATCGACGGATCGAATTCGCGTGTGCCGTAACCGAGTCGGTGATTCTAGCAGGCAGGTCACCTTCAGCGACGCCGCGTCGCCGCCGACGGCATGGAACTGCGAGGCGTCGCCGCGCTGCCCAGGCGTACGAAACCTGCGACGCGGGGCCGGAGGAGTAACATGTCGCCGCAGGAGGGCAGCCGACCCTCGGAAATGTGCCCGAACACTCTTCGTTTCCCGTCACTCCCCATCCCCAACGCATCGTTCCCGGAGGTGCTCATGAAAGTCCGTTCCACGCGTCCTTGCCGACCACCCGCCGTGCACTCGCGATGCGCCGCTGTCGCCGGCTCGCCTGCTCGTCGCCTGCGGCGATGCGCTTGCGATCGACAGCCTCAAGATCCTGGTGCCCGCCGCGCCCGGCGGCGGCTGGGACCAGACCGGGCGCGCGCTGCAGGCGCGCGCTGCAAAGCGACGGCATCGTCAAGAAGATCACGGTCGACAACAAGGGCGGCGCCGGCGGCACGATCGGCATCGCGCAGTTCGTGAGCTCGAGCAAGGGCGACCCCAACGCGATGATGATCGGCGGCATGGTCATGGTCGGCGCGATCATCACCAACAAGTCGCCGGTCAACCTGTCGCAGGTCACGCCGATCGCCCGCCTCACCGGCGAATACGAGGTCGTCGTCGTTCCGGGCACGTCGAAGATCCAGTCGCTCAAGGAACTGGTCGCGCAGTTCAAGGCCAACCCGGGCAGCGTCGCCTGGGGCGGCGGTTCCGCCGGCGGCTCCGATCACATCCTGGCCGGCATGATCGCGCAGGCGTCGGGCGTGGAGCCGGCGAAGGTCAACTACATCGCCTATGCGGGCGGCGGCGAGGCGCAGGCGGCGATCATGGGCGGCCACGTCGCCGCCGGAATCAGCGGCTACGGCGAGTTCGCCGCGCAGATCAAGTCGGGAAAGCTGCGCGCGCTCGGCATCTCCGCGGACAAGCGCGTGCCCGGCATCGACATTCCGACGCTGAAGGAACAGGGTGTCGACGTCGAGATGGTCAACTGGCGCGGCGGTCTTCGCCGCGCCCGGGATCACCGACGCGCAGAAGAAGGAGCTGATCGACGTCGTCGGCAAGGCGGTCAAGACCGCGTCCTGGCAGGACGACGCTGAAGCGCAACGACTGGACCGACATGTACCTCGCCGGCGATCCGTTCAAGACATTCCTCGATGCGGACACGCAACGCATCGACAAGATCATCGCCGGACTCGGCATTGAAGAAATAGCCGCCGTACGCCGCGGGCGAAACGCCGACCGAAATGATCGCGCGAACGCGGCGTCCATTCGGGCGAGCTCCTGATCTCGCTCGGCGCTCATCGCGCTCGGCACCTTCGTCGTCTACGAGACGCAGGGCATCGCCGAGACCCAGAGCTACGCGCACGTCGGGCCGCGGCTTTTCCCGTATCTCATCGGCTGCGGGCTCACCGTCTGCGGCGCGGTGCTCGGCGTGGCAGGCGTTCATCGGGCGGATGGCGCCACGTCCCGCTCGACGATGGCCACGACGCGCCGGACTGGATGGCGTTCGTCATCATCAGCGCCGGCGTGATCCTGCACATGGCGATCATCGGCTGGGCGGGATTCATCATCGCCTCGATCGTGCTGTTCGTCGCTGGTCGCGCGCGGGTTCGGCAGCCGGCGGATCGTGCGCGACGCGATCATCGCGCGTCGTGCTGGCCGTCGTCGTGTTCTTCATCTTCACGCTCGGCCCTGGGCTTGAGCCTGCCCAAGGGTCCGTTCGGGGAAGCCTAGCATGGAGACGTTCGGCGCGCTGATGTCGGGTTTCGCCGTCGCGCTCACGCTCAAGAACCTGATGTGGGGATTCGTCGGCGTGACGCTCGGCACCGCCATCGGCGTGCTGCCCGGCGTCGGCCCGGCGCTGACCATCGCGCTGCTGCTGCCGGCGACCGCGAGCCTCGATCCCACCGGCGCGCTGATCATGTTCGCCGGCATCTACTACGGCGCGATGTACGGCGGCTCGACGACGTCGATCCTGCTCAACACGCCGGGCGAGTCGGCGACGATCGTCACCGCGCTCGAAGGCAACCATGATGGCGCAAGCGCGGCCGCGCGCGGGCCCGGCGCTCGCGACCGCCGCGATCGGCTCGTTCGTCGCCGGAACGATCGCGACGATCCTGCTCACCGTGATGGCGCCGATCGTCGTCGACTTCGCGCTCAAGTTCGGCCCGGCCGAATACTTCGCGGTGATGGTGCTCGCGTTCACCACGGTGTCGGCGGTGCTCGGCGCCTCGGCGGCGCGCGGTCTCGCGAGCCTCTTCTTCGGCCTCGCGATCGGGCTCGATCGGTCTCGACAGCCAGACCGGCCAGGCGCGGTTCACGCTCGGCATCCCGGAGCTGCTCGACGGCATCGACGTCGTCGTCGTCGCGGTCGGCCTGTTCGCCGTCGGCGAGACGCTCTACATCGCGACGTACCTCAACCGGCGAGGAGGACAGGCTCGAGACGATGAAGGGCTCGATCTGGATGAGCAGGTCGGACTGGAAGCGCTCGTGGAAGCCGTGGCTGCGCGGCACGGCGCTCGGCTTTCCGTTCGGCACGATTCCCGCGGGCGGCGCCGAGATCCCGACGTTCCTCTCCTACGCGATCGAGAAGAAGCTGACGAAGCATCCGGAGGAATTCGGCAAGGGCGCGATCGAGGGCGTGGCCGGCCCGGAAGCGGCGAACAACGCGTCGGCCACCGGCACGCTCGTGCCGCTGCTGACGCTCGGCCTGCCGACGACGGCGACCGCGGCGATCATCCTCGCCGCGTTCCAGCAATGGGGCCTGCAGCCCGGGCCGCTGCTGTTCGAGACGCAGCCGCTGCTGATCTGGGGTCTGATCGCCAGCATGTACGTCGGCAACGTGATCCTGCTGATCCTCAACCTGCCGCTGGTCGGCATCTGGGTGAAGCTGCTCGAGATTCCGCGCCCGCTGCTCTACGCCGGCATCCTGATCTTCGCCACGCTCGGCGCCTACGGGCTGCGCAACTCGTGGTTCGATCTGGCGCTGCTCGTACGTCATCGGCGTGATCGGCTTCCTGATGCGCCGCTACGACATTCCGGTGGCGCCGGTGCTGGTCGGGATGATCCTCGGGCCGCTCGCCGAGCAGCAGTTCCGCCGCGCGCTCGCGATCAGCCAGGGCGACCTGACGATCTTCGTCCGCCAGCCGATTTCGGCCACGGTGTTCGCGATCACGCTGCGTTCGTGCTGATCGGACCGCCGCTGTGGCGGCCGCTTCTCCGCCCGGCGCGTAGCGGATTTGGCGCAATGCCGGGTATGGCGCCGAGGGCAGAGTCCTGCGGGCGCCCGAGCGGTATGAAGCCCGAAGGGCCTGCCCTCGCGCCGCACCGACGAACTCGTCAGCCCGTGAAGCCTTTCATTCCTTGCAGCAGGCGGAAGAATTCGGCGCGGGTGTCCGTATTGTCGCGGAGCTTGCCGCGCAGCACCGAAGTGGTCATGTCCGACGCGTGCTCGCGCACGCCGCGGTGCGTCACGCACATGTGCTCCGCCTTGACCACGACGGCGACGCCCTCGGCCGAGGTCTCGGCCTCGACGCAGGTCGGCGATCTGGATCGTCATCTCCTCCTGGATCTGCGGCCGCGCGGTGATCCATTCGGCGAGCCGGTAGAACTTCGACAGCCCGAGGACGTTCTTGCCCGGGTAGATGCCGATCCAGCAGTTGCCGCGGATGTTCTGCAGGTGGTGCGCGCACGTCGAGCGGATCGTGATCGGGCCGACGAGATAGAGCTCGTCGTAAGATGTGACGTTCGGAAACGCGGTCAGGTCCGGCGAGCGCTGCGTAGCGCCCGGCGAAGATCTCGCTCAGGTACATCCGCGCGACGCGCGCGCCGGTTTCGCGCGTGTTGTGGTCGTTCTCCGTGTCGATGACGAGGCTCTGCAGGAGCGTCGTTCACCTGTCCGGCGACTTCGTCGGTGAGCGCCTCGAGCTCGCCCGGCTCGATGAACGCGGCGATGTTGTCGTTGGCGCGGAAGCGCTCGCCGGCAGCGGCGAGGCGCGCGCGGATTCGATCGGAAGTTTTCGGCATGAAAGTGTCGCCTCGCGCGAATGCAAACGGAATCGCTGCGATTCTAACCGGTATTGCCGCGGGCCGATCCCGCGCCCCCGAATGGATATTCGGTTTCGCGGCGCGTTCGACTTGAGCGATACTTCGGTTTCGTTGCCGCCCGCGGATCAAGTCTCACTTCGAATGCGACTGCTCTTAGCCGGTCTCGTGCTGTTTCTGCGGCATTCACCTCGTTCCCGCCGTGCCGCCGCTGCGCGCGGCTGTCGTGCGCGCAATGGGGCGAGCGGCGCTACAAGGGCGTCTTCGCGCTGGTGTTCGGCGATCGGCCTCGCGCTGATCGTCGTCGGCTATCATCGTGGCCGACGATCGCACGCGAGTCTTCGCACCCTTCCCCGCCGCTCGCGCGATCGCGCCGTATGCGCTGACGATTTCGTTCATCCTGTTCGCCGCCGCGAACATGCGCGGGCACTTGCGGCACATCGTCCGGCATCCGATGCTGCTGGGGCTTGCCATCTGGGCGACCGTGCACCTCTCTCGCGAATGGCGATCGCGTCGGGAACCGTGCTTGTTCGGCGCATTCCTCGCGTTCGCGGCGATCGACCTCTGTATCCGCCATCGGCCGCGGCGCGGTCAAGGACTTCGTCCCGGAAATCGAAGTACGACGCCATCGCCGTCGTCGGCGGCATCGGGGTAGCGCTCGTCGTGATGGCCCTGCACCGCGTGCTGTTCCGGCTCGCCGTCACGGGATTCAGCATCTAGGGCATCTGCCCATGGCGATGACGACTCGCGAACCCGCCGCAGCGCGCGAATTGTCCGGTAAGGTCGCGCTCGTCACGGGCGGGCGCCCGCAACATCGGCGGTGCGATCGCGCGCGCGCCGCTTGCCGCGGGGGCGCCGACGTGATGGTCAACGCGCTGCATGCGCACGCCGACGTCGACGAGACGGTTCGTGCGCGATCGAAGCCGCCGGCTCGGCGCAAGGCTGCGAGCCACGTCGCCGACGTCACCGACCCCGACTGCCGTCGCCGCGATGGTGGCTGCGACCGTGGCTCAGCTTCGGGCGCCTCGACGCGCTCGTGAACAATGCGGCGATCCGTCCCGAGCAGCCGTTCGCGATCGATGTCGTTCGGCGACTGGCGGCGCGTGCTGGCGGTGATTCTCGACGGCGCGTTCTCTGTGCGCCCGGCGCGCCGTCCCGCACCTCGTCGCGAAGCGGGCGGCGGCTCGATCGTCAACATCGGCGGCGAGACCGGGCACCGCGGCGCCGCCGGACGCGGCGCACGTCGTGACGGCGAAGGCCGGGCTCGCCGGCATGACGAAAGCGCTCGGCGCTCGACCTGGCGCCGCAGCGGATCACCGTCAATTGCGTCGTCCCGGGCCGCATCGACACCGTGCGCGCCGGCCCCGCCCGACCCCGGGCGCAGCACGTGCATCGGCCCGCCGTGCCGCCGATCAGGACGCCTCGGCACGGCCGGAGGAGGTGGCTGCCGATGGTGCGCATGCTGTGCGGACCGGACGCACGCTACATCACCGGACAGGCAATCCACGTCAACGGCGGCGGGTTCATGCCGTGACCGCGACGATGAGGATGCCGGGCCAGGACAACGTGACCACAGGACGAGAGCACGCGCCATGCAGAGGAGACGACATGAGCAGCACCGGTCGACGCGACGCGCTGAAGCGCTCGGGCAGTCGCCGCCTCAGTCGCGCACAATCCCGCTGCGATCCCCGTCGCCTGAGGCGATCGCGCGCGCGAGGCGGCGTATCCGAACCGGCCCGATCAAGATCATCGCGCCGGTGCAGCCCGGCGGCGGCGTCGATCTCGTCGCGCGCACGATCGCCGACCGGCTCGGGCAGCGCGCTCGGGCAACCGATCGTCGTCGACAACCAGAGCGGCGGCGGCGGCGTCGTCGGCTCGCTGGCCACCGCGCGCGCGGCGCCCGACGGCTACACGCTGATGGTCGGCTACGTCGGCACGCACGGCACCAATCCGGCGGTGCGCAAGCTGCCCTACGATGCGGTCAAGGATTTCACGCCGATCGCGATGGTCGGCGGCACGCCGAACGTGCTCGTCGTCCCGCCGTCGCTGCCGGTCAACACGCTGCGCGGAGTTCATCGCGTACGCGAAGAGCGAACCCGGGCAAGCTCTCGTACGGCTCGTCGGGCCCGGGCACGCTCACGCACCTCGCGATGGAGCAGCTCAAGGTCGCGACCGACATCGACATCGTGCACGTTCCGTATCGCGGCATCGGCCCGGCGATCACCGACATCCTCGGCGGCCAGACGCAGGCGCTCTTTCCCGGGCTCGCCGCCGCGCTGCCGCACATCAAGGCCGGCAAGATGCAGCCGCTCGCGGTCACCGGCGCCGAAGCGCCATCCGCTCGCTGCCCGACGTGCCGACGTTCGAGGAGCTGGGCTACAAGGGCTTCGACGGCGTGCAGTGGTACGGCATCGTCGGCCCGGCGAACCTGCCGCCGCGCCGATCGTCAAGCGCCTCAACGACGAGATCAACAAGCTGCTCGCCAATCCGGAGTTGCGCGAGCGCCTGTCGAGCGAGGCGCTCGAGCCGATGCCGATGTCGCCCGACGCAGTTCGGCACGCTACATGCGCGACGACATCGCGCGCTGGACGAAGACTCGCGAAGGAGCGACAGACTGATTGCCATGCGCCGACTGAGGCTGCCGCCACGCTCCACCGTCGCGCATCCTCGCGCGACTTCGTCGCGACGCATCCGTCGCGCGGCTGGGACGACGGCGTCGAGCGCGAGGCGCATCGGACGTTCATGAACTGGGTCGGCTGCGCGATCGGCGCGGCGCGGCATCCGGCGGTCGATGCCGCGCTCGCAGCCGTGCGAGAGCTCGCGCCGCGCGCCGCAGGCGACGATCCTCGGCCGCGGCGAGCGCGTCGACATCGCGAGCGCGGCGCTGCGTGAACGGCATCGCGTCGCACACGTTCGACTTACGACGACACGCACCTCGCGACGATCATCCATCCGGCCGGGCCGGTCGCCTCGGCCGCGCTCGCGCTCGCCGAGCACGTCGGCGCGAGCGGGCGGCAACTCGTCGACGCGCTGGTGCTCGGCATCGACGTCGCGTGCCGCGTCGGCAACGCGATCTATCCCGACCACTACGATCGCGGCTGGCACATCACCGGCTCGACCGGCATGCTCGGCGCGCGCGGCGCGCGCGCGCGCGCCTGCTCGGGCTCGACGCCGAGCGCACCGCGATGGCGCTCGGCATCGCGGCCTCGCAGCCGATCGGCGTGCGCGAGCAGTTCGGCTCGATGACCAAGCCGTTTCACGTCGGCGGCGCGGCGCGCGCGGGACTCACCTCGGCGCTGCTGGCGCGAGCACGGCTATCACGGCGTCCGCGCGCGCGCTCGAAGCGCCGCGCGGCTCGATGCAGACGCTACTCGACCAAATGCGACTGGAACGAAATCACCGACGACGCTCGGCACGCGCTTCGAGATCTCGTTCAACACGCTACAAGCCGTTCGCCTGCGGCATCGTGATCCATCCCTGCATCGACGGCTGCGTGCAGCTGCGCGCCGCGCATCGGCTGTCGGCCGACGACATCGAGCGCATCGAGCTCAAGGTGCATCCGCTGGTGCTCGAGCTCACCGGCAAGACGTCGCCGCGCACGGGCCTCGAGGGCAAGTTCAGCGTCTATCACGCGACGCGCCGCCGGCATCCTGTTCGGCAAGGCCGGCGAGGCCGAGTTCGCCGACGACGATCGTCGCGCGCGCCGACGTGATCGCGCTGCGCGATCGCATCCGCGCGACGGTCGACGCCGCCATCGGCGAAGCGTCCGCCGACGTCACCATCGTGCTGCACGGATGGCCGGCGGCTGCACACGTTCGTCGCGCACGCGATCGGCAGCCTCGAGCGGCCGATGACCGATGCGGACCTCGCGCGGAAATTCCACGACCTCGTCGACCCGGTGCCTGGGCGCGCCGCGCGCCAGGCGCGCTGATCGGCGCAATGCGCGGCGCTTTCCGCTGCGCCGACGTCCGCGCTGTTCGTCGCGCAGACGACGGCACGCTTGACGGCATCACCGCACGATGCGCACCCGTCACCTGCCGTCGACCACGTGCGTTGCCCGTCGCTGCCTGTCCGTCGCGCTGCTCGGCGTGCGCTAGCCGCGCAGGATTTCCCGCAATACGGCGACGAGCTCTACCGGCCGCGGCTGCGCCAGCCGGGCAAGGACGTGATGTGGCTGCCCACGCCGGACGCGCATGGTCGGAGCGGATGCTGCAGATGGCGAAGACCACGAGCCCGACGTCGTCTACGATCTCGGCGCCGGCGACGGGCGGCTGCCCATCGTCGCGGCGCAAGAGTTCGGCGCGACGGCGGTGGGCATCGAGTACGACCGCGACCTTGCGGCGCTCGCGCGGCGCAGCGCGGAGCGCGCCGGCGTCGCCGGCAAGGTCACGATCATCCAGGGCGACATCTTCAAGGAGGATTTCTCGCGGGCGACGGTCGTGACGCTCTATCTCTTGCCGGACTCTCAACCAGCAGCTTCGGCCGCAGCTCCTCGAGATGAAGCCCGGCACGCGCGTCGTCTCGCACGCCGTGGGATATGGGCGAGTGGGAGCCGGATGCGACACGCCGCGGATCGGCGACAGCGAGGCCTTCCCTGTGGATCGTCCCCGCGCGGGTCGAGCGGCCGCTGGACGCTGCGAGGACGAAGGTGGATTCTTCGCGGGCGAGCTCGCGCTGACGCAGCAGTTCCAGCGCGTCGGCGGGACGCTCACGCTGCGCGGCAGGACGCGCAGCCGGTGCTCGGGCGCGTACTGTCGAGGGCGACGTCCTCGGCTTCACGTTCGTCGATCTCGACGGCGGCGTGCGCAGCGTGCGCGCGCGGGTCGACGGCGGCAGCGCTCGCGGGTTCGCTGCGCTTCGCGGGCACACTGACGCCTGTCACCGGCGGCGACGGAGATAGGATCGCGGCATTGAGCCTTCCTGCCGCATCGCGATCGCGCCCGCCGGTGTCGCCGGACTCTCGCTCGCACTGCCGCGCACGTCGTCGCGGCTCTGCCGCGCTCGCGCAGCCCGGCGGCGGGCTGGCACGGCGCAGGACTACCCCGCGCGAGCCGGTGAAGGTGATCGTGCCGTTCTCGCCGGGCGGCGCCGTCGACGGGCCGATGCGCGTGATCGCGCAGGAGCTCGGCAAGCGCATCGGGCCAGCAGGTGGTCGTCGAGAACAAGCCCGGCGCCGGCGCGACGATCGGCACCGAAGCTCGTCGCCACGCGCGGCGCCCGACGGCTACACGCTGCTGCTCGCGTCGCAGACCAACGCGATCAGCGCGACGCTGTACACGAAGCTTGCGTACGATCCGATCGAGGACTTCGCGCCGATCTCGCTGCATCGGCCGCGAGCCCGGCGTGCTGGTCGTCAATCCGGCGCTGCCGGTGAAGACGTTCCAGGAATTCGTCGCCTACGTGAAGGAGCGACCCGGCCAGATCGACTACGCGTCGTCGGGCAACGGCAGCGGCCAGCACCTGTTCGCCGCGCTGCTCGCGTCGACGACCGGCCTCAAGATGAACCACATCCCGTATCAAGCGGCAGCGGCCAGGCGACGACCGACCTCCTCGGCGGTCAGGTGATGGTGTCGATTCCCGGGCACCGCCGGCATGGTCGGCCACATCAAGGCGGGCAAGCTTCGCGCGCTCGCGGTCACCGGGTGCGACGCGCTCGCCGCAGCTTCCCGACGTGCCGACGCGTGATGGAGTCCGGGCGTGCCCGGCTACGAAGCCTACGTCTGGATGGGGCTGCTGGCGCCCAAGGGCACGCCGCGCGCCGATCGTCGACCGGCTCCATCGCGAGCTCGTCGCAGGTGCTGGCGACCGACCGAGGTGAAGACGTACATGGCGACCGCCGGCATCGAGATCGTCGGCTCGACGCCCGCCGAGTTCGGACGCTTCTTCCGCGCGGAGAAGCGACCTCTGGGCGAAAGTCGTCCGCGAGACCGGCGCGAAGATCGACTGATCGACGGACGGACTCGATGACGCGAGCAACCGAAATGACCGCACCGACGCCGCCGTCGACCGGCGTCGAGCATTGGACCGCAAGGCGACGCCGGACGGCGACGTCCGCCTCTTCCTGTGGGAGAAGTACGTCGGCTCGCCGGAAGGCAAGCCGGCGGTGCTGTTCGTGCACGGCTCGTCGATGGCGTCGCAGCCGACGTTCGACCTCGACGGTGCCGGGCCGGCCCGATTCGTCGGTGATGGACTGGTTCGCGCGGCGCGGCTTCGTCTGCTGGTGCGTCGACATGGAAGGCTACGGCCGCTCCGACAAGAAGCGCGACATCTATCTGCGACATCGCCAACGGCGCCGACGACCTCGCCGCGGCGACCGACTACATCGCGCGCGACGCGCGGCGTCCGCAGCGTTCATGGCCTACGGCATCTCGTCGGGCGCGCTGCGCGCCGCGCTGTTCGCGCAGCGCCATCCCGGAGCGCGTCGCGCGCCTCGCGCTCGACGCGTTCGTCTGGACCGGCGAAGGCGCGCCGACGCTCGACGCAGCGGCGCAAGAAGCTGCCCGAGTTCCTGGCGACGAAGCGCCGGCCGATCGACCGCGCGTTCGTCCATTCGATCTTCGAGCGCGACCATCCGGACTGCGCGCGAGCAGCGCGTCGTCGACGCGTTCGCCGACGCGATCCTCGCGCTCGACGACTCGATGCCCAACGGCACCTACATCGACATGTGCTCGAAGCTGCCGGTCGTCGATCCGGCGCAGATCACGATGCCGACGCTCGTGCTGCGCGGCCAGTACGACGGCATCGCCGGCGTTCGACGACCTGATCGAGTTCTTCAAGCGGCTGCCGAACCCGGACAAGCAGTTCTCGGTGATGGCCGGCATCTCGCACGCGAGCTTCCAGCAGAAGAACTACCTGATGGTCTACCACATCCTGCACGCATACTTCACGCCAGCCCGCGCCTGCGTACGTCGGGCCACAGCGCGCCACCCGGCTACTCCGCCGACGGCGCGCGCGCCCATGCGCTGACATCGCCGACGCCTCGCTTGATCTGGCCGCTCTCCCCGCTCGAGACGGCCGTGTGCGCCGTCGCACTGACGGCGGGCTACGCCGTGTCGCGGAGTCGCCGGATTCGGCGCCGGGCGTCGTCGCTGCGCCGCTCCTCGCGTTCGTGATGCCGATGACGACGATCGCGCCGCTCGTCACGCTCCTCGGGCTCGCTGGTCTCGGTGCGACAGGCGTTACGTCGACTGGCGCGATCATCGCAGTGGCACGGCGATCGCCGCGCTTCGTTCCCGGGCTCGCTCGTCGGCGTTCCGCTCGGGCTCTGGGCCGGTGAAGAACGCCGACCAGGCACTTGCTCGTCCGGCTGCTCGGGCGCGTACGTGGTCGCGTACGCGCTCTGCAGCCTCTTCGGCGAGCGGCTGCTCGGGCGCACGCTGACGTTGCCGGGCTACGGTGGTGCATCCGATCAGCGTCGGCCGGCGCGCTGATCGCCGACGCTCTTCGGCGGCCTTGCCGGGCCCGTGTACGTCACGTACTTCGACTCGCTGGGGCTCGCGAAGGGCGTGTTCCGCGTCACCGTCTCGACGACGCTGCTGACGCTTTCGATCGTGCGCTCGGCCGGCTATTTCGCGACCGGCGTATTCCGCGCCGAGGATCTCATGCTCGTCGCCGCGGCGCTGGTGCCCGCGGCGGATCGGCACGCTGATGGGCGAATGGGTGCACGATCGCATCGAGCCGGAGGCGTTTCGCCGGTACGTCGGCGCGCTGCTGCGTGATTGAGCGGCTCGGCGCTGCTGCTTCCGTTGAGGATTCGCATGACCTGGTCCATCGTCGCGCGCGATCGCGGCGGCGCCTTCGGCGTCGCCGTCGCGAGCCGGTTCTTCGCCGTCGGCGCGCTGTGCCCGCACGCGGCAAGCGGCGTCGGCGCGCTCGCCACGCAGGCGCTCGTCAATCCGCTCTACGCGCCGGTCGGCGCTCGAGGCGATGGCGCGAGGCGACGATCCCGCGGAGCATCGTGCGCGCGCTGACCGCCGCGCGACGCCGGGCCGCGACCACCGGCAGCTGCACATGATCGACCGCGCCGGCCGCATCGCCGCGCACACCGGCAGCGCCTGCATCGACTGGTGCGGCCATCGCGCCGGCTCGGCTACTCGGTCGCCGGCAACATGCTCGCCGGAGCCGCGCGTGCTCGACGACACGGCCGCGGCGTTCGAGGCGCACGGCGCGCAGCCGCTCGCGCTGCGCCTCCTCGACGCGATGGCGGCCGGCGAGGCTGCGGGCGGCGACAAGCGCGGCAAGCAGGCGGCGGCGCTCATCGTCTACACGACGGAGAGCTATCCGGCGCTCGACCTGCGCGTCGACGACCACCCGGAGCCCATCGCCGAGCTTCGGCGCCTGTACGAGAAGAGCCTCGAGCGGTTCCAGCCGTTCGTCGCGTGCCTGCCCGCGGCGCGACGATCCGGCAGGCATCACCGACCGGGCCGCTGCATCGAGGCCGAAGTCGAGCGCTTTCAGGCGGCGCGAGCCAGCGCGAGCCGGCGGCTGACCCGGACGCGCGCCGGCGCTGAGCCGGCGTGAGCGCATGCTGAAGCCGCCGGATGGCGCTCGGCCTGTGCTATCCTGCCCGCGACCCGCCACGCGCCTCGGCGCAGCGCACTCAACGCAACAGAGGAAATCGACATGAACGAACTGTCGACATCCCGGTCCATCGTTCGCGCTGGCTGCGGCTGGCGCTCGCCGCCGCGACCGCGCAGCGCGCAGACGCTGCGCTTCGGCCTCGCCGAGGATCCGGACGTGCTCGATCCGACGCTCGCGCGCACGTTCGTCGGGCGCATCGTGTTCGCGGCGCTGTGCGACAAGCTGTTCGACATCGACGAGAAGCTCAACGATCGTGCCGCAGCTCGCGACCGTCCTACGAGTGGTCGGCCGACAGCAAGGCGCTGACGATCAAGCTGCGGCCCGGCGTCACGTTCCACGACGGCGAGAAGCTCGACGCCGCCGCGGTCAAGTTCAACATCGAGCGCCACAAGACGATGGCGGGCTCGAACCGCCGCGGCGAGCTCGCGCCGGTCGCGAGCGTCGACGTCGTCGATCCGATGACGGTGCGGCTCAACCTGTCGGCGCCGTTCGCGCCGCTGCTCGCGCAGCTCGCCGACCGCGCCGGCATGATGGTCTCGCCCAAGGCGGCGCAGGCGGCGGGCGACAAGTTCGGCGCCAAGCCGGTGTGCTCGGGACCGTTCCGCTTCGTCGAGCGCGTCGCGCAGGACCGCATCGTGCTCGAGCGCTACCCGAACTACTGGAACAAGGGCGAGATCCACTTCGACCAGCATCGTCTATCTGCCGATCGTCGACGCGACGGTGCGCCTCGCCAACCTGAAGTCGGGCCAGCTCGACTTCATCGAGCGCATGGCGCCGTCCGACGTGCCGGCGCTCAAGAGCGACAGCCGCTTCAAGATCTCGACGATCACCGAGATCGGCTACCAGGGCATCACGATCAACGTCGGCAAGAGCGACGCTCGCGCAGAAGAACCCGCTCGGCAAGGATCCGCGCGTGCGCGAGGCGTTCGAGCTGGCGCTCGACCGCGACGGCATCGTGCAGGTCGCGATGGACGGCGAGGCGACCGTCGGGCAACCAGTGGGTCGCGCCGACGAACCCGTTACTACGCGAAGAACATGCCGATCCCGAAGCGCGACGTCGCGCGCGCGAAGGCGCTGCTCGCCGAAGCCGGCGTGCCGAACCCGAGCGTTCACGCTGATGACGCCGACCACCTCCGACGCGCAGCAGATCGCGCAGGTCGTGCAGGCGATGGTCGAAGGAGGCGGGCTTCGACGTGAAGATCCAGTCGACCGAGTTCGCGACCTCGCTCGACATGGCCGACAAGGGCCAGTTCGAGGCCTACGTGCTCGCCTGGAGCGGCCGCGCCGATCCCGACGGCAACATCTTCAGCTTCGACGCGTGCAAGCAGCCGCTCAACTACGCGGGCTACTGCAAGCCGGAGGTCGACGAGCATCCTCAACAAGTCGCGCACCACGCGCGATCCCGGCGAGCGGCGCGAAGCTCTTCGAGCAGCTCGCGGCGATCGCGCTCAAGGACCGGCCCGATCGTCTATCTCTATCACCGCAACTGGCTGTGGGCGTACACCGACAAGCTCTCCGGCCTGCGCACCGATTCCCGACGGCCTGGTGCGCGTGCAGGGGCTCGAAATTCAACTGACGAAGTCGCGCCGCGCGCTGGCGCGGAGGTCCGGCGCAGCGCTGTCACCAACGCCTGGGCTCGCCGGCGCGATACGACGATGTTCGCCTATCTCGGTCCGCCGCGTCGCGCACGATCGTCCCGACGCTGATCTTCGTGTCGATGCTGATCTTCGGCCTGCAGCAACTGCTGCCGGGCGATCCGGCCGATCGTGCTCGCCGGCGAGGACCGCGATCCGAACGTCGTCGCGTACCTGCGCGAGAAGATGCACCTCGACGAGCCGCTGCCCGTCCGCTACCTGTACTGGATCAAGGGCGTGCTGCACGGCGACCTCGGCGAATCGCTGCGGATGCAAAAGCCGGTGCTGAGCTCGATCCTCGAGAAGCTGCCGGTGACGCTCGAGCTCGCGGTGCTTCGCGATCGTCATCGCGCTCGCGATCGGCGTCCCCGCCGGGCATCGTCTCGGCCGTCAAGCGCAACACCGCGTGGGACTACGCGCGCGAACGCCGTCGCGCTGTGGGGCCTGTCGACGCCCAATTTCTGGCTCGGCATCATGCTGATCCTGCTGTTCTCGGTGACGCTCGGCTGGCTGCCGGCGTCGGGCTTCGTGAGCCCGTTCGAGGATCTGAAGGCCAACCTCGCGGCGCTCGATCATGCCGGCGTTCGTGCTCGGCAACGCGATCGCCGCGGTGCTGATGCGCCACACGCGCAGCGCGATGCTGCAGGTGCTGTCGTCCGGACTACGTGCGCACCGCGCGCGCGAAAGGGCTCTCGGAGCGCGGCGTCGATCCTGAAGCACGCGCTGCGCAACGCGCTGATCCCGGTGATCACGCTGGGCGCGCTCGAGCTCGGCACGCTGCTGTCCGGCGCCGTGCTGACCGAGCAGGTGTTCACGATTCCCGGCTTCGGCAAGCTGATCGTCGACGCCGTGTTCAACCGCGACTACGCGGTCGTGCAGGGCGTCGTGCTGTTCACGGCGACGGCGTACATCGTGCTGAACCTGCTCGCCGACATCGCGTACGTCGTCGTCAATCCGCAGATCCGCGTGCACTGATGGCGACGCCGCGCGTCGCTCGCCCGCCCGCTGCCGACGCGCGTCCGCGTGTCGCCGCGCGCGCATCCGTTCCGGCGCGCTCGCTGCGCCGCGCGCGGCGCGGCGGTGGGCCTCGCGGTGATCGTGTTCTTCGTCGTGCTCGCGGTGCTGCGCGCCCGTCGATCGCGCCGTACGATCCGCTCGCGACGAGCTGGACGCGCGATCCGCAAGGCGCCGAGCGCCGCGCACTGGTTCGGCACCGACGAGATCGGCCGCGACGTGCTGTCGCGCGTGATCTGCGGCGCGCGCGCGTCGCTGCTCGCGGGCGTGGTCGTCGGTGCTCATCTCGCTGTCGATCGGCGTGCCGATCGGCCTGCTCGCGGGCTACGCGGGCGGCACGGATCGACATGCTGATCTCGCGGCTGACCGACGCGGTGCTCGCATGCCCGTTCCTGATCCTCGCGATCGCGCTCGCGGCGTTTCTCGGACCGAGCCTCACCAACGCGATGATCGCGATCGGCGTCTCGGCGACGCCGGTGTTCGTCCGCCTGACGCGCGGGCAGACGCTCGCGATCAAGGCCGAGGAATTCGTCTCGCGGCGCGCGCGATCGGCAATCCGCCGTGGCGCGTCGCGCTCGCGCCACGTGCTGCCGAACGTCGTTCCGGCGCTGATCGTCCAGGCGACGCTCGCGATCGCCGCCGCGGTCATCGCCGAGGCGAGCCTGTCGTTTCTCGGCCTCGGCCAGCAGCCGCCGGCGCCGAGCTGGGGCAGCATGCTCAACACGCGCGAAGAACTACATCGACAACGCGCCGTGGATGGCGGTCTGGCCGGGCGTGTCGATCTTCGTGCTCGTGCTGTCGTTCAACCTCGTCGGCGACGGCCTGCGCGACGCGCTCGATCCGCGGCACGCCTGACGAATCGGATCAATCCGGCAGCGCCTTGCCGAAGGAACGGCGCCGATCGCGTCAGCAGTCGAAGCAGGCGAACGCGAGCGTCTCGTCGAGCACGTCGCTGCCAGGCGTGGCCGAAGCAGATGCGGCCGCGACCGCGCAGGCATCAGCTCCTCGCGTCGCAAATGGATCTCGGGCTCGCCGTCGACGGTGACGTACGTGCCGTTCGAGCTCTGATCGATCGAGCACGAATCTTGTCCCGGCCGGCGCTCGATGCGCGCGTGCATCCGGGAGGCCATCTTGTCGGCCGATGACGACGTCGTTCTGCAGGTCGCGGCCGAGCGTGCAGACGTCGGGTGCGCGTCGGTAAGCTCGATCTCGCGCGTCCCGTGGCGAAGCTGCGAGGCGCGACGGCCGGCGCGTCGGCCGCATGGCCAACGACGTCAGGTCGGCGTCCGCCCCTGCCAGATCAATCTCGAAGATGCCGATCTCCTCCTGCTTGCCCTTGACGGTCAGGGAGTCGATCTCCCGGACGCGGGAACGCAAGAGCGGGGACAGCGCGCCGGCGGTCGGCGGCGGAGAGGATCACCTGCTCGCCCTTGGCGAGCGCCGCCATTCGCGCGGCGACGTTGACCGAATCGCCGAAGACGTCGCCTTCGACCGGCGATCGCCGGGCCGAAGTGAAAACCGACGCGAATCGCGAGGCGCGAGCGGCCGACCGGCGGCTGCTCCGGAGATGCGAGCCTGCATTTCGGCCGCCGCTTCCGCCGCCTGGTCGGCCTCCGGAAAGACCGCCATGATCTCGTCGCCGATGGTCTTCACGACGCGGCCGCCCTGCCCCTCGCACGCGATCCGCACGAACGAGAGGCAGCGGCCGATGGCCTTGAGCGCCTCGGCGTCGCCGACGGTTTCGTAGAGCTTGGTGCTGCCGCTCACGTCCGCGAACAAGCACGGCGACGTCGGTGGCTTCGCTCGTCATGGCGCGCGGCGCAAGAAGATGGTCCATGGCGCAAGTATAATGCGTCGATGGTCATCGGCTTGCTGCGCCGCGGCACAGACTGGATTCCGCGCCCGGTTGGTCTACCCTTCACGAGCGCATCCTAAGACCCTTTCGTTCGTCCTTTCGCAGGAATTCGCCATGCGTACTGAACGTCCGCGTTCGCGATGCTCGCCGCGCTGGTCCTGCTGGCCGCCGGGACCCGCGGGCGCCCAGGGCTTCAAGTTCGAGCAGCCGGGTGCGGCCGACGCCGCGGCCAAGGCCGAAGAGGCCGCGAAACAGGACCGCATCGCCGCAGAGCTCTCCACGCCCTGCCGCGCCGACCTCAAGGGCAAGAAGATCATGCTGATCATCGGCGAGGTGCAGTCGAACGGCTACATCAGCCGCGCAGCAGCAGAACTACGGACCGCACTACCAGGCGATCAACACGCGGCTGCGGGCGTCTCGGGCTTGCTGACGTACACGCCCGACGAGATCCGCCGGCAGATCGCGCAGGCCGAGATCGACGCCTATTTCAAGAACGACCCGGACGCGGCGCTGTCGGCCGCGCGACGGCCTCGGCGCGAGCTTCATCCTGCGCGGGCTGATCTCCGTCGCAGGCCGTATCGAGCATCATCGCTGGCGGTCAACCAGGTGTCGGTGAACATGGGCTTCACGCTGACCGGCACCAACGGCCGGATCATTTCCGAATGTCGATGCGAGCTCGAGCTCCTACGCGGGCACCGACGTCTCGCGGATGGCGCTGACGCTCGTCAACGAGCAGGCCGACGAAGTCGTGGCCAGGCTCTACGGCGATTATTGCCGCAACGCCGGACTGCCGCGGGCGTCGCAAGGCCGCGCCGAAATAGGCGGACAGCGTTCCGTCGACCCATCGCGGATCTCGCAGGAGAATCGCCATGAGCAATCCTGCACTTCGATGAACGCGTTCCAGCTCGCCGCTCGGCGCGTCGCTCGTCGTCGCTTGCGCTGCTGGCGCATCAGCGCAGCCGACGTTCGGCAATCCGTCGCCGACCGCCGGCAAGCGAAACGTCGCAGAAGGCCAATGCCGTCGGCCGACCAGGCGATCTACCAGCCGGTCGAGTACACGAACGCCAGCAAGAAGGGCCCGGCGCTGATCGTGCATTCCCGGCGAGATCAAGAGCAACAACGCGACGTTCCTGCAGAAGTTCACGCCGAACAACATCGCCGACTTCGGCGAGATCGAGCTGTCAGCCGCCAACTTCCAGGTGCTGGAGCGCTCGAACCTCGGCCCGCTGCTCAACGAGTTCGACGCTCGCCTACAACCTCGGCGATCCGCAGGCGGCGCGCAAGTTCCTGCGGCATGGGCAAGCTCAAGAGCACCAAGTACGTCGTGAAGTTCGACATCCTGAAGACCGAGCAGGTCGCCGCGGCGCAGCAGGGATTCGACGGCCGCGCGCTCGGCCAGATGGCGGGCCTGCTGGGCGCGTTCGGCGGTTCGCGCGGCGCGCGCAGGCGGGCGCGGTCGCGGCGCCGGCATCGGCTCGGTGCAGACCGAGCGAGTCGAGCGGCGTCTGGATCATCGGCATGCGCTACAAGATCATCAACGCCGAGACCACCGAGCAGGTCGCGCAACGGCTACACCGAGGAGAAGATGGAAGTCGGCGCGACGTCGACGTCGGTGCTCGGCGTCTCGCAGTCGCAGCAGGGCGGCGTGTCGCTCGACACGATGGTGCAGCGGCTGGTGCAGAAGTCGCGTCTGGGAAATCGACAACAAGTACAAGTGACGCCGGCTGACGCTGAGCGACCGCGACGCCGGCTCGCCGCCGGCGTCGCCGTTTTCGAGGCACGCGGAGCGTGACGCATGGCGGACATCGAGCAACACTCGGCAAATACGAGATCCGGCGCGAGATCGGGCGCGGCGCGATGGGCGTCGTCTACGAAGGCTACGATCCGATGATCAAGCGCATCGTCGCGCTGAAGACGATCCGCGCCGATCAGCTCGCCGGCGAGAACGCCGAGACCGTGATCGCGCGCTTCCGCCGCGAAGCGCAGGCGGCCGGGCGGCTCAACCATCCGAACATCGTCTCGATCTACGATTTCGGCGAGGACGGCCGGCATCTGGTACATCGCGATGGAGTTCGTCAAGGGCCGCGAGCTCAAGGACTACTTCGAGGCGAACGAGCGCTTCGCGACCGCCGACATCGTGCGCATCATGACGCAGATCCTCGACGCGCTCGACTACTCGCATCGGCTGGGCGTCATCCATCGCGACATCAAGCCCGCGAACGTCTTCCTGCTCGACGACGGCGCGGTCAAGGTCGCCGACTTCGGCATCGCGCACATCGAGTCGTCGAACATGACGCAGGCGGGCACGGTGCTCGGCACGCCGAGCTACATGTCGCCCGAGCAGATCATGGGACTGCCGGTCGACGGGCGCTCGGATCTCTTCTCCGCCGGCGTCATCCTCTACCAGTTCCTGACCGGCGAGCGCCCGTTCGCCGGGTCGGCGACCGACGACGATGCACAAGGTGCTGAAGGAAGATCCGCTGCCGCCGTCGCGCTTCAACGTGCAGGTGCCCGGCGCGATGGACGCCGTCGTGCGCAAGGCGCTCGCCGAAGCGCCCGACGAGCGCTATCAGACCGCCGAGGAGTTCGCCGCCGCGTTGCGCGCCGCCGCGCCGAGCAGCGCAGTCGCGCCGCGGCGCCGCGCCGACGCCGGCTGCGGCGCCGCCGATGCCGACGCGACATCACGCGCCGCGAAGGCGACGCGCACGCGCGCGCGGCTCGCCGCGGCGTCCGGCGCGCGAGCCGTCGCCGCACGCCGTCGCGCCGTCGCGGCCGCGCCGGCGAAGAAATCGCAGACGACCGGCCATCGCGATCGTCGTCGGCGTCGCCGTCATCGCGCATCGGCGCCGGCGCGTGGTACGCTGATCAGCGCGCGCGGCGGACGACGCGCGAAGGTGGCGCAAGCGCCGGCGAGCGCCGATGCCGCGCCGCGCCGGCGCGTCGCCCGCCGGCGCGCCGCGCGCCCGCGCCGCCGCCCGGCTGCGCCGCGCGCGAAGACGCGACCCGGCACGATGATGATCTCCGCGGTCGGCCTGGTCGATCCCAGCGATCCGCGCTACAGCGCCGACAAGGCGCTGCTGCAATCCGACCTGCGCGCGGACGCCAAGAGCCAGCTCGTCGCGAAGGCGCTCGGGCTCATGGTCGATCCGAACTCGCTCGCCAAGAACTACGACCTCGTCGCGCGACAAGCTGCTGTCGCAGAGCGGCAACTACGTTACGACGGTCGTCGCGGAAAGCGCGCCGCGCCTCGGCAAGGACGGCCTCATGTCGATGACGACGCAGGCGGTCGTCAACGTCAGGGCGCTGCAGAAGTCGCTGAACCAGATGTCGCGCGACGAGCGCGTCGAGTTCATCCGCGCGAGCGGCGACCCCAAGATCTCGGTGCGCATCGCCGTGCGCGATGCCGACCAGCCGGACGCGCCGCCGCAGCCATCGCCGGTCGCCGAGAACCTGCTCAAGGAGCGCATCAAGTCGTTCGGCTTCCGCACGTGGTCGGAAGACGGCGCCGCGCCGACGCAGACAGGACGCCGACTTCGTCGTGCTGGGCGAAGCGCAGGTGAAGCGGCTGTCGATGCGGCTCGCGGCGTCGGGCTGTCGTCGTCACCAAGTACGCGCTCACGTCGTGGACGGTGAAATGCATCGATCGCGCGACCGGCGAGGAGATCTACTTCAACACGACGCTGCCGAAGGGCGTCGGCAGCTGGGCCGAGCGAAGGCGAAGCGATGCAGGCGATCGGCGCGAAGATCGCCGACGAATTCTCGCGCAACTTCTTCCTGCAGCACGTCACCGTGACCGGCCGCAAGGTCGGACTCGTGATCGAGGGCATGCCCGACGCCGGCGCCGGACGATCCGCTTGCTGCGCGAGCTCGTCGGACTGCCCGCGGTGATCACGGCGACGCCGCGTCCCAACGCAAAGCCGCGCGTCTACGACCTGCAGCTCGCGGGCAGCGGCGCGGAAGGCGACCTCGTCGCCGCCGGCGTGCTGAAGGCGCTCAACGCCAAGCTCGGCCAGCCGTGCTTTGCGCTCGGGCAGCATCGCCGGCGAGGAGGTCAACGTGATCGTTCGCCAAGAGCTGCAGCGACGCGTCGGTCCTGTCGCGGTTCGAGACCAATCCGCCGGCCGGGTTGTACGGCGCGCCGCCGCCGCGGCAGAAGGCGCTCATCAAGAATCCCGAAACGCTGAAGCAGCTGACGATGCGATGGTGGCCCCCACGCTCACTGTTCGCTGCCCCCAGGGCGCACAGCGCGCTCAGGCGGCCGGCGCGCGCGCAGATGGTAATCCGCGGGCCGCAGGGTACTCGGACGAAGGCCGGATCCATCCGGCGATCCGCGCCGACGATCGGCGGCCATCACGCCGACATCGTGCAGCGAAGTCGAATCCGCCGTCGCCGCCAACGACGTCGTGGTCGTCGGCATGAGGCAGAATCCGATGCCGCGCCGGGCGCGGAAGGCGCTCGACGCGCGCGGCATCGCCTACAAGTATCTCGAATACGGCAGCTATCTCAACACGTGGCGCCGCCGGAACGCGCTCAAGATGTGGACCGGCTGGCCGACGTTCCCGATGATCTTCGTCAAGGGCGTGCTCATCGGCGGCGCGACCGATCTCGAGCAGCTGATCGACAGCGGCGAGCTCGCGCGCTTGCTCGCCGGCTGAGCGCCGGGTGATCGCATCGAGCCGCCGGCGATGACGACTCGCCATCCCCGACGCCGAGATCGAATGGACGGCCATCCGCGCGCAGGGGGCCGGCGGGCAGAACGTCAACAAGGTGTCGACGGCGCTGCACTTGCGCTTCGATATCGCCGCGTCTTCGCTGCCCGACGCGGTCAAGGCGCGGCTGCTTGCCTATCGCGACCAGCGGATCACCGCCGAAGGCGTGGTGATCATCAAGGCGCAGCGCTACCGGAGCCAGGACCAGAACCGTGCCGACGCGCTGGCGCGGCTGGCCGATCTCGTCGCGAAGGTCGCGACGGTGCCGCGCGCGCGCAAGCCGACGCGGCCGACGCGGAGCTCGCAGCGCCGGCGCATCGACGGCAAGGTCAAACGCGGCGAGATCAAGGCCGGGCGCGCCAAGATCGTCAGTAGTCGAGCGCACGCGTTACATTCGTGACGCGAACGGACTGATGCTTCGACGTCGGCAGGACGTTGAGTCATGAAGCCCGAAGGCTCTGCCCTGGCGCCACTCCGCGTTCTAGTGCGCCGGGATCATCACGAGCCGCGCGTTGCCCGATTCGGCGCCCCACGCCTCGCCCGCGCGGCCGAGCATCTGCCGCACGTTGGCGCCGTCGCGATCGGACGGAAAGCTCTCGAACGTCTCCTTGACCGGATCGAACCTGACGATGGCATTCGACGTCCACTCGGTGAGCCAGACCTTGTCCATCGCGTCGACCCAGACGGAGTACGCGCGCGGCCGGTTGCCCGGGAGCATCCATTCGCTGCCATGCGCCCGACGCCGGATCGTACATTCCGACGTGGCCGGTGTTCCAGTAGCTCACCCAGATCCGGCCCTTGGAATCGGACCAGACGCGGCGCGCGCCCTGGTCTTTCGTCGGGGGCTCGATCACGTCGTCGCGCCGGTCTCGGTGTCGATCCGCGCGATGTGGTTGCCGGCGAGCGAGGCGTAATAGACATCGCCGCGCGGCGTCGTCGTGATGCCATACGGTCCGCGCCCGCGCGGCGCCTTCCACACCTTCATGTCGCCGGTCTCGGGCACGAGGCGACCGTAGTAGCCCGTCTGCCCGGTAAACCACACGCGGCCCTTCGCGTCGAACGTCAGCGTGTTGAGATTGGCCCATTCGACGTCCTTCCCGATCGGCCACACGCGCACGGCGCGTAGTCTTCGGGTCGACGCGCGCAATGGCATTCTGGCCGCCGTCGGTGACCCATGCCGCGCCATCGGGGCCGACGATGACGCCGTGCGGCGCCGAGCTCGGGCCCAGCGGAATCTCGTCGACCTTGCCGGACTTGGGATCGAGAATGCCGAGCTTGCCGGTGCGTTGCGCCGTGTAGTAGACGACACCGCCGGACTGCGGGCGCCGCGGCGACATCGTGCGGTCCCGCGTCGCGCGACACATCGAAGTACGCGGGTCCCGGGCGCCGCCGCGTTGCGACGGCGGCGCGAAGGAGGTTGTGACGACGAGAGCAACGGCGAGCGATGCGATCCACGACCGGTAAGCGTTCATCGTAGAGGTCCTCTCTCTGGCGGCGCGCGGGAGATTCGCCGCGAGAATCGCGTCACGCCCAGTCTGGCAACGCCCGGACGCCAGCGCGTCAACAAGAACTGGTCGCGCGGCCCTCGTGCTGGGCGAGCCCGTGCCCGCGCGCGTATTATGGACTCGTCCCAGGCATCTCCCACATGCCGGGCTCACTTCGAGGAAAAACACATGGCGAAAAAGCTTCCAGCGACGGCGTGTATCGCGTAACCGAGGTCATCGGTACAAGCAGGGTTTCCTGGGAAGACGCCGCGAAGAACGCAGTGACGACCGCAGCCAAGACGCTGCGCGATCTGCGCATCGCCGAAGTCTCAAGCTCGACATGAAGGTGGAAGGCGGCAAGGTCGTCGCGTATCGCGCGCGCGTCCAGCTTTCGTTCAAGTACGACGGCTGACGGGCACTTGTCCGCTGCTTCCCGGTGCCGGGCGGTGCCGGGTCGTGCCTGTGGCGGCTGCGCCGCGCCGAGCAATTGCGCGCTAACGCGTATTGCGTGCGGCGCCGGCGGGGCACTGCGGCGCTTTACCCCACTCGCCTTCGCAATACTGGAGCCGCGCGCGCTCTCGCAGACGATGCCCGCGATGAAGTTCTCGCGCTCGCAGTTCGCGAGCGCGGAGACAGCGAGTTGCGCAGCGATCAGGCACCGCGGGTTCGGGCGGTGCTGCCACGGCGACAACGGGCGGCGGCGGGTTCGGGAACGACTGGCTTCGGGACCCGCCTTCCGTTACGTCGCGGGCATCGAGCGGCGGGAATGCGGGGCTCGCGGCTTTCGCGTCGCGCGGCGGCTTGTGCTCCGGCGATGCGCGCGTCGCCGGCAGGCGAGGAGCAGAGGATCGAGATCCTCTGCGGAGGCCACTCCGCCGACTGGGGCCTCCGCATCGACGGCCAGCGAAGGCAGCGGCCGCAGGCTCTTTCACCTCGCGCATTCGCCGGGCGTTCCCGGTGCCGGCTGTCGTCGGGCCGAGCGCTGAACCTCTTCTCGTAGTCACCCATCGCGAGATATCCGGTGAGGCACACGGCCAGGCCGAACGCGATGAGCGTCGCGTAGGTCGCCCCAGCCTCCCAGGATTGGCGACGCGCCGCGCGCGGGAGCGCGTGCGGACGCTCGCCTGCGAATCGCTCCGTCCGACAGGATCGCCGAGGAACTCCGGGCAGCGACCGGGTGCGGCAGATGTGCTCGGAACGCACGCTCGGCACGTGCCGGGCGCGCTGCACCGCCGCCTTGCACTGCTCGCACAACGTGGACGCCGCGCCGGCGCGGGCTGCGCGCAGATCGCGCACCGCACGGATGGTGATTGGCCTGCCAGCAAATCGACCGCCATATGCCTCGTTGGAATGCCCGCCGCGAAGAACGCAATGACGTTGGCATAATAACAGAGGCCGCAGTGAACACCAAGACCGCTCTCTTGTTCCCCGGTTCCTTAGCGCCGACAATGGCGCTCCGTTCATTCGGAAGACGTCGCCGGCTTTCCGGGCCGACCTCGATGTCTTCCCAGCCCGAGGACCATCGCAACCATGAGCTCGTCCCCGAAAGTCGCCATCGTCACCGGCGCAGGCACCGGCATCGGCAAGGCCGTCGCGCTCGCCTTTCTCAAGAACGGCTACCGGGTCGCCCTCGCCGGGCGGCGCAGCGAGCCGCTGCAGCAGGCGATCGCCGACGCAGAGGCGCCGCCGGGCGCCGCGCTCGCGGTGCCCACCGACGTCGCGGATCCGGCGTCGGTCGCGCAAGCTGTTCGCGCAGACGACGCGAAGCCTGCGGCCGCCTCGACGTGCTGTTCAACAACGCGGGCGTCGGCGCGCCGGGCAGTCAACCTCGAGGACCTCACGTTCGAGCAGTGGAAGAACGTCGTCGACATCAATCTGACCGGCGTCTTCCTGTGCATCCAGGAAGCGTTCAGGATCATGAAGGACCAGAACCCGCGCGGCGGCCGGATCATCAACAACGGCTCGATCTCGGCGCACGCGCCGCGGCCGAACTCGGCGCCCTACACGGCGACCAAGCACGCGATCACCGGCCTCACGAAGTCGGCCTCGCTCGACGGCCGCAAGTACGACATCGCCTGCGGGCAGATCGACATCGGCAACGCGCGCGACCGAGATGGCCGCGCGCATGGCGAAGCGGCGTGCCGCAGGCGAACGGTCAGATCGCGATCGAGCCGCTGATGGACGTGCAGCACGTCGCGAGCGCCGTGCTCTACATGGCGAGCCTGCCGCTCGACGCCAACGTCCAGTTCCTGACCGTGATGGCGACGAAGATGCCCTTCGTCGGGCGCGGCTAGGACAACTCGCTACTTCCAGATCTCGACGCTCGCTCCGCGCGCGCAGCCGCTCCGCGCGCGCCTGGATGAAGCGCTGGAACGAGGGCTCGTCCCGATACGCGCCGCTCGCGACGTAGTCGAGCGACGATTCGAGATGGAACGGCCGCAGGTAGGCGTCGATGCGAAAGACCTCGCGGCCGTCCGCGCCGAAGAAGACGATCGTCGGCGTGTAACGTGACGCCCAGCGCATCGGCCCACTCGCGCGCGGTTTGCGCGCCTCCGGCCGGCGTCGGTCAATCGCGTCGTCGCGCCCGAGCGCGAAGCGCGCGACGTCGAACTCGCCGCAGCAGCGCGCGCACTTCCTGCGCGCTTGAACCCTTCGCGATGCAGCTCGTCGCATGGACCGCAATACGGGGTCTCGAACAGCACTGCGAGCGGCTTGCCGCCCGGTGCGACGACGAAGATCGTAGGGCGGCGGCAGGAAGAACGGCTCGTCGGCGAGCCGGGCGCTCGCCGGATCGCGCGCGTGCCCGCGCAAGCCATGCGCCGAGCGAGGCCTCGCGCTCGCGTGCTTCGCGCGCACGTAGTCGAGCACGGCCTCGAACCGGTGCGGCGGATAGTAGCCGTTGAGCCGCGCGACGACCGCGCCCTGCTCGTCGCAGAAGAGGAGCGTCGGCGTGAACTGCACGTCGAGGCTCCGCGCGAGCGCCTTTTCGCTCATCGTGCGTCCGTCGATCCACGTCGTCTCGCGGTCGCCCCAGATGTTGAGCGCGATCGCGACGAAATGCTGCGTCGTCTTGTCGACGATGCTGCGCTGCGAGAAGTTCGTCGCCATGAGCGCCGTGCAGTACGGACAGCCGTCCTGGCCGAAGTAGATCATGAGCCGGCGTCCGTCGCGGGCGGCGTCGCGGACGCTCCTCGCGAAAGTCGAGGAACGAATCGGTGAACCAGCGGGGAATGTCGATGGCGTGCGGTGAGGCGTCCTGGGCCATCGCCACGGAATCGCCGCAAGCGTCAGCGCGGCGGCGAGCATTCCGATCGCGGCGCGTAGCGGACTCGCGAGCATGGCGGCGTGCCTCGCGAACGCGTCATCGCAATGCCTACGGCCGTACCTCCGGAAGTCCGGACGGGACGGCGGCGTTGGCTGCAGGCATGCACGGCGAAGCCATCAGCCTACGTGGTGCTGCAGGAACGACGAGCGTGCGCTCGCGCGCGAGCTTCGCCGCCGCGCGTCGTAGGACCCGCGCTGATCGCAGTTGAAGCCGTGATCGGCGGCATAGATGAAGACCTGCGCCTCGGGATGCGCGGCGGCGAGCTTGCGCACGCCGTCGACCGGAATCATCGCATCGCGCTCGCCGAAATGCGCCATCACCGGACACTTCGGCTGCTCCGCCGCGGCTTCGAGCATGCCGCCGCCGTAGTACGGCACCGCGCAGGCGAAGCCCGGCAGCGCGCGACGCCGTCATCCACGCGACGTAGCCGCCCCAGCAATAGCCGATCACGCCGACCTTGCCGGCCGCCGCGACGCGCGTCGCGCGCCGCGCGCGACGTCGCGCAACGCCGCGTCGAGGTCTGCGCCTGCGCCTTCAGCTCGCGGCCCTTGGCGATGTCCTCCGGCGTGTAGCCGATGTCGACGCCGCGCTCGTAGCGGTCGAACAGCGCCGGCGCGATCGCCGACGTAGCCGTCGGCGGCGAAGCCGTCGCACACGCTCTGGATGTGGCTGTTGACGCCGAAGATCTCCTGCGCGACGACGAGCGCGCCGCGCGGCTTGCCGGCCGGATCGGCGCGGTACGCCGCGAGCGTGAAGCCGTCGGCGGCCGTCAGTTCGATGCATCTGTCCCATGGCTCTCCTCCGTGACGTGCGTTACAGGTAGCGGAAGTAGATGTAGACGTGCGAAATGCACGATCGAAATCAGCATCAGCGGAAACGCGACCTTCAGGAACTCGACGAACCGGAAGGTCGTCCCGGCGCGCTCGGCGAGCCCCGCGACGACCAGATTGGCCGAGGCGCCGATCAGCGTGCCGTTGCCGCCGAGGCACGCGCCGAGCGACAGCGCCCACCACAGCGGCAGCAGCGCGCTGTCGCCGCCGAACGTCGGGCGCCATCGCCTTGATCAGCGGGATCATCGTCGCGACGAACGGAATGTTGTCGATGAACGCCGACAGGATCGCGGAGCCCCACAGGATCGCGAGCGTCGTCAGCGTTGAAATCGCCGCCGGTCGCCTTGAGCAGCGCCTCGGCCATCATGTCGATGAGCCCGGCCTTCTGGATGCCGTAGACGAGGATGAACAGCCCGAGGAAGAACATCAGCGTGATCCATTCGGCTTCGGACAGCGCGCCGTGGACGTTCTTCGACTGCGTCTCCGAATCCTTGCCGAGATTGTCGAGCAGCAGCAGCACCGCGGCGCCGAAGATGGCGATCGTCGCCGGCTCGATCGTCGGTCTGCCGCTGCAGCATGAAGCCCGACGATCACCAGCGCGATCACGGTCAGCGACTGCTTGAGCAGGCGCGGGTCGGTGATCGCCTCGCGCTCGTTGAAGCTCATCACGTGGCGCCGGTTCTCGTCGGTCGCGACGAGGTGGCGGCCCCAGAGGTAATAGAGCGGGATCATCGTCGCGACCATGATCGACGATGATGACCGGCGTCAGCGCGATGCCGAAATCGTTGAACGTGAGGCCGGTCGCCGAGCCGATCATGATGTTCGGCGGGTCGCCGATCAGCGTCGCCGTGCCGCCGATGTTCGACGCGAAGATCTGCGCGAAGAGGTACGGATAGGGCTTGACCTTGAGCTCGTCGGTGATGAGCAGCGTCACCGGCACGGTCAGCAGCACCGTGGTCACGTTGTCGAGGAACGCCGAGAACACCGCGGTGACGATCGACATCATCAGCAGGATGCCCCACGGGCCGCGCGTCGACCTTCTTCGCCGACCAGATCGCCACGTACTGGAACAGACCCGGAGCGGCGCGTGATGTTGACGATCAGCATCATCCCGAGCAGCAGGCCGAGCGTGTTCCAGTCGACGGCGGCCATCGCCTCCTTCTGGTCGAGCACGCCGGCGAGGATCAGCAGCCCGGCGCCCGAGCAGCGCGACGATCGCGCGGTTCAGCTTGTCGCTCATGATGACGACGATACGTGCACGACGAAGAGCGTCGTCGCCACCCACAGCGGCGACAGGCCGAAGAGGAGCGCCGTGGCGTGCGGGCCGCGCCCGGCGTCAGTCGCTCCTCCGGGCAGGAGCGCGATCGAGCAGTTCGCGCGCGGACACCATGCCGATCAGGCGTCCGCCGGCGCGATCCACGACCGGGACGTTGTTCTCGCCCTGATGCAGGAGCAGCACGATCTCGAGCGGCGTCGTGTCCGCGTGGACGACGTGATCGCGGCATCGACGACGAATTCGTGCACCGGCCGGTCGTCGATCTCGTCCATCTTCTCGCGCAGCTGCCGCGAGCGTCTCCGACACGAACGACAGATCGGTCATGCCCTTGCCGATCAGCGCCGCCTTCGGGCAGGAGCGACGCATACAGCTCCTCCAGCTTGAACATCCCGATGAGCTCGCCGGAGCGCATCGACCACCGGCAGGTCGGAGACGCGGTCGGCGAGCATCCGCTGCGAACGCTTCGCCCACGGTTTCGGTATCGTCGAGCTTCGAAAAGTCGGTGTTGTAGATGGGCGGTGCATTCATCGCGACAGCGCCTTTGCGGAAGATTGGGACGATTCGGCGGGACGTCCCGCACAAGTCCGAGCTCGCCAATCGCAGCGGGATTCTAGCCGAATGTTCGGGCTATAATGCGCCCCTGCGGCAATTGTCCAGTCCTCCTGCCGCTGTCGGTTCCGACGCTCCACTCCCCGCGCTTGCCTGCGACTGGCGCCCTGCAACGGGTGACGGGCCGAGCTTTTTCGAAAGTCACCATGTCCTTTGCCACGCTCGGCCTGTCCGACGCGCTCGTGCGCGCCGTGACCGAACACGGCTACACGCAACCCACGCCGATTCAGCAGCAGGCGATTCCCGCCGTGCTCGCCGGCGGCGACCTGCTCGCCGGCGCGCAGACCGGCACCGGCAAGACCGCCGGCTTCGTGCTGCCGATGCTGCAGCGGCTCGTCCACCGCACACGGCGCCGCGCAGCGCGCAGCGCAGCGGCGGCAAGCCGATCCGCGCGCTGATCCTCACGCCGACGCGCGAGCTCGCCGCGCAGGTCGAGGAGAGCGGTGCGCGTCTACGGCAAGTACTCGAAGCTGACGTCGACTGGTCGTGTTCGGCGGCGTCGGCATCAGCCCGCAGACCGCGCAGCTGAAGCGCGGCGTCGACATCCTCGTCGCGACGCCCGGCCGCCTGCTCGACCACCACGGCCAGGGCAACGTCGACCTGTCGCACGTCGAGATCCTGGTGCTGGACGAGGCCGACCGGATGCTCGACATGGGCTTCATCCGCGACATCAAGCGCATCCTCGCGCTGCTGCCCAGGAAGCGGCAGAACCTGCTGTTCTCGGCGACGTTCTCCGACGAGATCAAGGACGCTCGCCGACAACCTGCTCAATGCGCCCGGCGCTGATCGAGGTCGCGCGGCGCAATTCGACGGTCGAGATCATCACGCAGACAGTGCATCCGGTCGACCGCGACCGGAAGCGCGAGCTCCTCTCTCATCTCATCAAGACGCAGAACTGGCATCAGGTGCTCGTGTTCACGCGCACCAAGCACGGCGCGAACAAGCTCGCGGAGCAGCTGAACCACGACGGCATCACGCGCGCTCGCGATCCACGGCAACAAGAGCCAGGGCGCGCGCACGCGGGCGCTGTCGGAATTCAAGGACGGCGAGCCTGCAGGTGCTCGTCGCCACCGACATCGCGGCGCGCGGCATCGACATCGACCAGTTGCCGCACGTCGTCAACTACGACCTGCCCAACGTGCCGCGACGATTACGTGCACCGGATCGGCCGCACCGGCCGCGCCGGCGCCACGGGCGAGGCGATCTCGCTCGTCTGCGTCGACGAGCACGAGTTCCTGCGCGACATCGAGCAGCTGATCAAGCGGACGCTGCCGCGCACCGTAATCGCCGGCTTCGAGCCCGATCCCCATGCGCGCGCCGAGCCGATCCTGCAGCGCGGCAGGGCGCCGCGGGCAACCGCGTGGCCAGCCGCGCGAGCAGCAGCGTGGGCAACAGCGTAAGCAACAGCAAAGGCAATGCGCCGCAGGGTGGCGCAAGGAACAAACCAAAGCCGCGGTCGCAGCAGGGTGCTGGCTCTCAGTCACGCCAGGGCGCGGCTCCGCAACCGCGTCAGGGTGCAACCGCGCAACCGCGTCAGGGTGCGGTTCCTGCCTCGCGGCCGACGGCGGCAACTCCCGCCGCGAAGAAGCCGCGCGTCATCCATCGCTTCGGCGGACGCGGCCGCTAGCGGGCTTCGCAACCGGGGCAGCGAGCCGCCGATGCAGGCTATAGCGCACGTCGTTTCGCTCACGTCGCCGCTCTTCCTGCTGGCGGGGCTCGGCTACGTGCTGGTGCGCTGGTTCGCGCTGGCCGAAGAGCGTCTCCGACGCGCTGACGCGATTCGTCTTCGCTGTGTGCCAGTGCCGGCGCTCCTGTTCCGGCTGATGAGCGATTTCAGCGCATTGCCGCCCGTCGACGCGCGATTGCTGATCGCTTATTTCGGCGGCTGCTTCGCCGTGTTCGTGCTGGGACGGGCGATTGCGTCGCGGGTTTTCCGCATGGATGGCGGCGAGCAGTCGGTGTTCGCGGTCGGAGGCATTTTCGCCGAACGCACTCGCTGCTCGGCATTCCGGTCGCGAAGGTCACGCTGGGCGACGCGGCGCTCGCCGGTCGTCTCGCTGGTGCTGGTGTTCAACTCGATGGTGCTGTGGACGCTCGTCACCGTATCCGTCGAATGGGCGCGCACGCGACACGCGTCGTTGGCGGGCTTTGCGGAAACGGCGAAGAACGTCGTCACCAATCCCGTCGTCGCGAGCATCCTCGCCGGCACCGCGTGGGGTGGGCACGGATTGGCCGCTGCCCGCGGTCGCCGACCGCACGCTCGAGCTCCTCGGCCAGGCTGCGGTGCCGCTCTCGCTGATCGCGCTCGGGATGGGACTCGCCGAATTCGGCGTGCGCGAGGCATGGCGGCAAAGCGCCGCGATCTCGGTGCTGAAGCTCGTCGTGCAGCCGCTCGACCGTGTTTGCGCTCGCCCGCTGGCTCGGCCTCCCGGCGCTGGAGACGCAGGCGGTCGTGCTCGCTTTCGGCGATGCCGGTCGGCGCCAACGTCTACCTGATGGCGCGCGAGTTCGACGCGCTCCCCGGGCCGATCGCCGCGAGCCTCGTGATATCGACCGTGCTCGCGTCGCTCACGACACCGGTCGTCCTCATGCTCGTCACCGGCGCTTAGCCGGCCACCCTGCCGTGCGGCGGCGGAAACCGCGTAGCATTGGGAATGGCGGGACGATCCGCAAACGAACGGAGGCGACGATGACGAAAGGCAAGGGCGGCGGCGGCGGTTACCCCAACCCCAAGGGACACACGGGACCGAGGACGCAGTTTCCGCAGGCGCGCCGGCCGCCTTCGGCCGCATAGTGCCGCGCGTTGCACCGAGGACCAAGGCGAGCCGAAGGGACGGTAGACCCCGCGAATCGGTGCATAGAGCGCGTCCCGAGCGCGAGAGGCGGCTCGCCCGCGGCTCCGGTAGAATCCACGGTCCCCTTTGGAACCGCAAGCCCGCCATGCCCGCACGCTCGCCATCGATCGCCATCCCTCGCCCGAAAAATCCTATCGCGTCCGCAATTCCGCCATTCACGGTCGCGGCGTGTTCGCCACGACCGACGATCGCCAAGGGCACGCGGATCATCGAATACCGCGGCGAGCGCACGACGTGGGAGATCGTCTGCGAGCGCCCGGACAGCGATCCCGACGACCCGGCGCACACGTTCATCTTCGAGCTGAGCGACGGCAGGGTCATCGATGCGGGCGTGCGCGGCAATGCCGCGCGCTGGATCAACCACTCGTGCGCGCCCAACTGCAAGTCCTGCGAGGACGACGACGGGCGCGTCTACATCGAGGCCCGCCGCGCGATAGCCGCCGGGCGAGGAGCTCACGTACGACTACCGGCTGTCGCTCGACGGCCGCATCACGCGCAAGATTCGCGAGGAGTACGCCTGCCGCTGCGGGGCGACAACGCTGCCGCGGCTCGCTGCTGCTCGAAACCTGATTGCGCCGTGCCGCTCGCGGCGTCGCAATCCCCGCTCTTCGCGCAAGCGCTGACCGCGCGCAGCTCTGGAGATCCGCCGATGGCCAGGAAACGCCCCGCATCGCCTTCCGGCACGCGTCGTCGTGCTGGAGCACGAGTCGCGACGTGCTCGCCGACAATCCGCTGGGCGATCCGCATGTCGCGCAGGCTCGCCGTCTGGCTGCCGGCGCAGTACGACGAAGGCGCGACGCAGCGGTCGCGGCCGCCGCTTCCCGGTGCTCTACGACCTCGTCGGCTTCACCGGCTCGGGGCTCGCGCACACCAACTGGAAGCCGTTCGGCGACAACGTGCCCGAGCGCGCGGCGCGCCTCATTCACGAGCGGAAGATGGGGCCGGCGATCTTCGTCTTTCCCGACTGCTTCACGTCGCTCGGCGGCAACCAGTACGTCAACTCGTCGGCGATCGGCGACTACGCCGACTACCTGACGCGCGAGATCATCCCGTTCGTCGATCGCGAGTTCCGCACGCTCGCCTCGCGCGAGCATCGCGGCTGCTTCGGCAAGTCGTCCGGCGGCTACGGCGCGATCATCCACGCGATGAAGTACGCGCAGCACTGGGGCGCGATCGCCGACCACTCGGGCGACGCCTACTTCGACTTCGTCTACCGCCACGACTGGCCGAACACGCTGAACGAGCTCGCGAAGTATCGCGAGCCGAAGCGCGTGGCCGGGCGCCTACGACGCGCTCGCCGAGTCACGCTCGCGCAAGGGCTCGCCGACGGCGTCGACGACGGCCGCGTCAGGCGCTTCCTCGACGCCGTCTGGAAGAAGGAGAAGCTCTCGACCGCGGAAGGGCACGCGATCATGAACGTCTGCATGGCGGCGACCTACGATCCCGATCCGCAGGCGCCGCTCGGCTTCCGCGCTGCCGTTCAACCTCGAGACCGGCGAGATGCTCGACGACGCGCTGGCAGCAACTGGCAGCAGCACGACCCGATCCACCTCGTCGGCAGATACGCGGCGAACCTGAAGACGCTGCAGCGGCATCTACATCGATTGCGGCTGGCGCGACCAGTACCACATCCACTACGGCACGCGCATCCTGTCGCAGCGGCTGGCCGAAGCCGGCATCCGCCACACGCTACGAGGAATTCGACGACAATCACTCCGACGTCGACTACCGGATGGACGTGAGCCTGCCGTTTCTCTACCGGGCGCTGAAGCCCTGACGCCGGTAGCGGCGTCGAGCGCGACGTGCCGCGACAGGAGAGCCAGCCATGCGCTGGGGAGATTTCCGCCGGAGCGACAACGTCGAAGACCGCACCGCCGGGATTCCGGCGGCGCGGCTTCTCGGAGGCGGGTTCCCGGGCGGCGGCGGCATCCGGCTGGGCGGCGGCGCGCTGGTCGTCATCGTGATCGCGAGCCTGATCTTCGGCGTCAATCCGCTCGAGATGATCGGAGCGATGGAAGGCGGCGCGCCGGTCGCGCTCCGCCGCAGCACCGGCAGTCCAGCAGCGCCGCCGCACCGGATACGGGCCGCAGCGCGCCGGCGCCGGCGCCGCCGCGGGCGTCCGCGTGCGCATCCAGGATCCGTCGAAGGACTTCGTCGCCGCCATCGCTCGGCGACACCGAGGACGTCTGGGGCGCGGTGTTCAAGACGATGGGCGCGCACGCTACGAGCCGCCGCGGCTCGTGCTCTTCCGCGGCGCGACGCGCTCCGGCATGCGGGCGCGCGTCGCGCGGCGCCGGGACCGTTCTACTGCTCCGGCCGACCGCGAAGCTCTATCTCGACACCGCGTTCTTCGACGAGCTCTCGCGGCGCTTCGGCGCCCCGGGCGACTTCGCCGCAGGCCTACGTGATCGCGCACGAGGTCGGCCACCACGTGCAGAACCTGACCGGCGACGATGCGGAAGGTCGACGAGCAGATGCAGCGGACACGACGCGCGCGGGCGCAACGCGCTGTCGATGCGCCTCGAGCTGCAGGCCGACTGCTATGCCGGGCGTCTGGGGCTATTTCGCGCAGACGCGCGAACAAGCTCGAGCCGGGCGACCTCGAGGAAGGCTTCCGCGCAGCGGCCGCGGTCGGCGACGACTCAGATCCAGAAGCGCACGCAGGGCTACGTCGTGCCCGAGTCGTTCACGCACGGCACCGCCGAGCAGCGGCTGCGCTGGTTCAAGACCGGGCTCGAAATCCGGCGACATGCGGCGCTGCAACACCTTCGCGTCGCCGGATGACGGCGCCCGGTCGGTGACGCCGATCGAACCCGCCATGGCTTCACCGGTCCCCTGCCGCATCTCGACGACCGATCGTACTCGCGATCAATGCTCGGCGACAGCGCGCGCGCAATCGCGCAGTATCGTGCTCGAGGGCTTCTCAGCGACCACCACGCGCTGTTACGCCATGAATGCGCGCGCGCGGCGAAGCGGCCATTTCGAGGCCGGCAACTGGCTCGCGATCCAGCCACGTCGGCGCGCGACCGCATCGACTTCTACGACCGCCGCGTGCTGGAGACCGCCGAGCGCATCGAGCGCGAGTTCGCGCACGCGGGCTCGACGCCGACGGCGCCGACGCGCTGTGGGAGCAGGTCAAGCTCGCACTTCATCGGCCTGCTGATCGACCACAAGCAGCCGGAGTGCGCCGAGACGTTCTTCAACTCCGTGTCGTGCAAGATCCTGCACCGCGACTATTTCCACAACCGCTTCATCTTCGTCCGCCCGGCGATCTCGACCGAGCACATCGACGCCGACCCGCCGTCGTACCGCAGCTACTATCCGCTGCAGCACGGGCTTGCGCGCACGCGCTGATCGACATCGTCCTCGACTTCCGCTTCGAGCGGCCGCTTCGCCGATTTCCGCGCGCGACCTCGCGCAATCGTGCTGGCGCGCGTTCCGCGCGCGCTTTCCGCGGCCGTTCCGGCTCGAGGCGAACCACCAGATCCAGGTGCTGTCGTCGCCGTTCTTCCGCAACCAGACCGCCTACATCGTCGGGCGCGTCGTCAACGGCATGCAGCACGCATCCGTTCGTCGTGCCGATCAAGCACGACGCCGACGGCGAGCTCTACGTCGACGCGCTGCTGATGGACGACGTCGAGCTCGCGCTCCTGTTCTCCGCCAACCGCGCGTACTTCCTGGTCGACATGGAGGTGCCGTCGGCGTACGTCGACTTCCTGCGCGCGATGCTCGCCGGACAAGACCGCCGCCGAGCTCTACACGATGGTCGGCCTGCAGAAAGCGCGGCAAGAACGCTCTTCTTCCGCGACTTCCTGCACCACCTCAAGCACTCGACGCGACTAGCTTCATCGTCGCGCCCGGGCATCAAGGGCCTCGTGATGACGCGTGTTCACGCTGCCGTCGTATCCGTACGTGTTCAAGGTGATCCGCGACAAGATCGCGCGCGTCGAAGGACACCGACCGCGCAGAAGGTCAAGCAGAAGTACGCGCTGGTCAAGCACCACGACCGCGTCGGGCGGATGACCGACATCCTCGAGTATTCGGACGTCGCGTTTCCGCGCGAGCGCTTCTCGCCGGAGCTGATCGCGGAGCTGACGCGCGGTCGCGCCGTCGCTGGTCGAGGATCGACGGCGACCATGATCGTCGTCCGCCACCTCTACATCGAGCGGCGGATGACGCCGCTCAACCTGTACCTCGAGCGGCGCCGACGACGCGCAGCGCGAGCACGCGATGCGCGAGTACGGCGACGCGATCGCGCGAGCTCGCCGCCGTCAACATCTTCGCCGGCGACCTGCTGTTCAAGAACTTCGGCGTCACGCGCTTCGGCCGCGTCGTGTTCTACGACTACGACGAGATCGAGTACCTGACCGACTGCAAGTTCCGCGACGATCCCGCCGCCGCCGCCGGGCTAGGACGAGATGTCGGGCGACGTCTGGTATCCGCGTCGGGCCGCGCGACGTGTTCCCCGAGGAGTTCGACGACGTTCCTGCTCACCGACCCACGGACCCGCGGATGCTTCTGCGCGCTATCACGCGGACCTGCTCGATGCCGCGCTGGTGGCAGGCGAACAGGCGACAACTTCGCGCACGGGCCAGCCAGTCGAGGTGCTCGTCCTATCCGCGACGCCGTTCGCTTTCCGGCGCGCAGCGTCGCGACTATCGGACGAGTCCTCGACGCGACGTGCGCTGCATGTCCATGCTGAATCGACGCGTGCGCCACGTGCGCCCGTCGCTCGCGCCGCCGCTGCCTGCTGTGCGCCGCGGCGCTGGTCGCGCTGCTCATCGTCAGCGTGCGCTGATGCTGCCCAGCAAGGAGGAAGAGAGGCCGCGAAGAACACGTTCGCGTGCACGTTGCGCCGGCGAGCGCTGTCGTGATCCGCTTCGACGCCGGCGAAGCGCCGGCTGCTGATGCCGGACGGCAATCGCGTGGCGCTCTATCAGATTCCCGACTGCCGATCCGGCGTCGCGCTTCTCCAACGGCAACGATCGGAGTTGCGCGGCAAGGGCATGGACCTGCGAGCTCGTGCAGACGACGGCTCGCGACGCCGCTCAAGGACTGCCAGCCGTTCGTCCGTCCCGAAATGACCGATCGCCGGGGCCGGTCGCGAGACGCGCATCGCGCGTCGGCGTCATCGGCACCGGCGCCATGGGCGGCGGCGTCGTGCAGAGCCTGGTGCGCGCCGGCATTCCGACGTCGGCGAGCGACATCCGCCGGTGAAGCGCAGGCACGCGGCCGTGAGCACGGCGCCGTGGCCGCGCGCCTCGCCTGCCGACGCTCGCGCGTCGCCTGCGACGTCGTCATCGTGCTCGTCGTCGACGCGCGACCAGGTGGAGACCGTGCTGTTCGGGGCCGACGGCGTGACCGCGGCACCAGCGCGCGAGCCGATCGTGCTCTGCTGTCGTCGACGGTCGATCCGGTCTACGTCAGGCGCTCGCGCCGCGGCTTGCGCGCCGCGGGCATCGCGCTCGCTCGACGCGCCGTGTGTCCGGCGGACCCGCGAAGGCCGCTGCCGGGAACGATGACGATGATGGTGTCGGGCGATCCGGCGGCCGTCGACGCGCGTGCGCGCCGCGTCCTCGACCGGATCGCCGGCCGCCTGTTTCGTGCTGCGGCCGCGCGCCGGCGACGCGTCGACGTTCAAGATCGTCAACAACCTTCTCGCCGGCGCGAATCTCGCGGCCGGCGCCGAAGCGCTCGCGCTTCGCCGCACGCGGCGGGCCTCGACCTCGCGCGTGTTCGCGACGTCGTCAACGCGAGCTCCGGCGCGAAGCTGGATCTTCGCCGACCGCGTCGAGCGCGCGCTCGACAGGCGACTTGCGCCGCGCGCGGCGGTCAAGCTGCTCGCCAAGGACGTCGGCGATCGCCGCTCGACGCTCGCCGCAACGGCTCGACGTCGACGCGCCGTTCACGCGAGCTCGCGAGCGCGCGCGTTCGCGGCGGCCGTCGCGGCGGGGCACGCCGAGGACGACGACGCGGTGCTGTCGTGCGCCGCGCGCTGGACGCTCGCCAAGCCGTCAGCGAGCGATCGTAGCGCGAGCGTCGCCCGGTGCGCGGCGGCGTTGCTCACTTCACGCGCGCCTTCATGTCGACGTCGACGTACCGCCAGACCTGCCCCAGGATCGGGTGCGGCGATACAGTGGACCGACCCACGGCTGCAGCAGCTGGTCCTCGATCCGGTGCTCCGTCAGCCGCCACGGCGCGTACGCGAGGACCAGCTCGGTCATCTGGTCGAAGAGCGCGGTGCGTTCCGGCGAATCGGGCAGCGTGCGCGCCGCGTCGTAGCAGCTTGTCGAACTCCGGCAAGCTGGAAGCGCGCCTGGTTCTCCTGGCCGGCGTTCGGACCGTACAGGAGCTGCATGAAATTCTCGGCGTCGGGATAGTCGGCGTTCCAGCCGTCGGCGCGCATCGGAATCTTGCCCAGCCGCGCCATCTTGCGCAGCTCCGGCAGTCCTGTCCTTCTTGAACACGATCCTGAGGCCGATCGCGTCCATGTTCTTCTTCCATAGCTCGTCGCTCCTGGCGCGCGATCGAGCGTCGGCGGCGACCAGCGCTCGAGGACGAGCGGCTTGCCGTCGGGCGTCTCGCGGTAGCCGTCGCCGTCGCGATCCTTGTAGCCGAAGCGGTCGAGCAGCGCGCGCGCCGCCGCGGGATCGTAGAGCTGCGCCTGCGTCTTGAGCTCGGGATCGTAGCCGGCGATGTCGGGCGGAATCGGGCTCTGCGCCGGGACGGCGCGGCCCTTGAGCAGCACGCGGATGAATTCCTTCACGTCGTAGCCCATGCCGATCGCGCGGCGCAGCGCGATCTTCTCCGGCGTGTAGCCGCCGACGACCGGATCCTCCATGTTGAAGTAGGTCCACCAGCGTGTTGGGCCGCAGCAGCATCTCGTGCCGGATGCCCTTCGCCGCGAGCGTCGGGCTTGCAGCTTGCCGTCGACGAGCGCCTCGTCGACGAAGTCGGACGGCAGCCGCTCGAGGAGGTCGAGCTCGCGGTTGAGGAACGCGAGCCACTGCGCCTGGCCTTCCTCGATGACCGTGATCTCGATGCGGCCGACGAGCGGCAGCTTCTTGCCCTTGAGCGCCGCCGCGATCGGCAGCGACCTCGGCGGCACGGGACCCGCCGGCACGTACGTCGTCTCGCGGTAGCCGGGATTGGCGACCAGCACGATCTTCGCGCTGCGCTTGTACTCGCCGAGCATGTACGGACCGGTGCCCGACCGGATGCGCGCCGAAGTCGAGCCCGTACGCCTCGACGACCTCGCGCGCGACGGCCGCGGTGTTCGGCACCGCGAACGCGTAGAGGAAGCGCAGGTCGGGCTGCGTCGAGGCGGATGCGCAGCGTGTAGCGATCGACGACCTCGAGCCCGGCAATCGGCGCGTCGTAGTCGAAGCTTGCCGGTCTCTGGCCGCCTTCTCGCGCGCCTCGTCGGCGCCGACGATCTTGCCGTCGATCAGCCACAGCCACGGACTCTTGACCGCGGGATCGAGCAGGCGCTTGATGCGCGTACGCCTGATCGGCGGCGGTGAGCTCGCGCGGCTTGCCCTTGAACGCCGGGTCCGGCGTGAAGAAGATGCCCTGCTTCAACCGGAAGACGTAGGTCGCGCCGTTGTCCTGCACCGTCGGCATCGCTTCGAGCGTCCGCGGCACGAGCTGCACCGGCCGCGCGAGGTAGTCGTAGTCGAGCATCGACTCGTAGATGTTGTCGATGATCGCAGTCGGAGGCCGCATCGGAGGAGAACTGCGGATCGAAGCTCGTCTCGGCGATGCTGAAGCACGACGCGCAGCACTTTCGCCGGGTCCGCGGCCATGGCCGAGGCGGCCAGCCCGCTGAGCGCGCAGCGACAGACGGCAGAGTACGCACGCGGTTGGCCGCTGCAGCGGCGGTCGAGCGTGGTCGGAGGCTGCGCATCGGACGGTCCCGCTGGGCGACATTCCGGCGGGATCCGCGGACGGCCGCTCGCTATAATCGTATCATCGCGACCGCACCGCCGACCGGTGTAAGGCGGCGCGCGCGACGTCCGACGACCAAGCGCTTCCGCCGCTCCGTGCGGCATTCGACCGACGAGGAATCCCGATGCCTTCCCGATCCCCGCAATCCTTCCCGCGCTGCGCAACTCGCGCGCTCGCGTTCGCCGCGCTCGTGGTGCTGGCCCGCCGTCGGCGCAGATGGCGAAGCTCGCCGCGCGGCTCCGCCGGCAGCGCCGTCGCGACGTTCGCCGGCGGCTGCTTCTGGTGCATGGAGCAGCCGTTCGACAAGCAGGACGGCGTCATCGCCACGACGTCCGGCTACATCGGCGGAACGAAAGCGAATCCCACCTACGAGGAAGTCTCGAGCGGCGGCACCGGCCACACCGAAGCCGTGCAGGTGCTCTACGATCCCAAGAAGGTGTCGTACGAAAAGCTGCTCGACATCTTCTGGCACAACATCGATCCGACGGTCGAAGGACCGCCAGTTCTGCGACGTCGGCAGCCAGTACCGCACCGCGATCTTCGTGCACACGCGACGAGCAGCGCAGCGCCGCCGAAGCATCGAAGGCCGCGCTCGAGAAGGCGAAGCCGTTCAAGGAAGCCGATCGTCACGCCGATCGTCGCCGCGACCGAGTTCTGGCCGGCCGAGGAATACCACCAGGACTACTACCGGAAGAACCCGGTGCGCTACACCTACTATCGCACCGGCTGCGGGCCGCGACGCCCGCCTGAAGCAGCTATGGGGCAGCGCCGCGCCGCATTGAAGCGGCAGGCGACATCGAGATGGAAATGAAACGGCTCGCCGGCGGCAACCTGCGCGCCGCCGGCTACGACGCAACCGCGGCGCGTGCTCGTCGTCGAGCTCACGTCGGGGACGTTCGAGTACGGCGGCGTGTCCGCCGACACGTTCCGGCGGCTCGTTTCGGCGTCGTCGCCGTGGAGCTTCTTCCGCGACAACATCGACGAGGAATATCCGGCGAAACGCGTGCGCTGACTCGAGACGAACGCTCGCCGCGCGGAACTTCGCGCCGCCGCGCGGCGAAGGACTGCGCTCGAACCGAGCCGTTACTGGATCGTCAGCTTGCGGCCCGCGGCGGCGGGCTTCTTCGTCAGCGTGAGCTCGAGCACGCCGTTTTCGTACTTCGGCGTTGCTGGCGGTCTCGTCGATCTCGACCGGAAGCGTGAACGCCGCGGTAGACGCTGCCGCTGTAGCGCTCGGTGCGCAGCACAGCGCTGGCCGTCCTTGGTTTCGGTTTCGCGCTTCACTTCGGCGCCGATCGTGACCTGGTTGCCTTCGATCGATACCTGGATTTCGTCCTTGCTGACACCCGGAATTTCCGCCTTCGACGACGTAGGCGTTGGTCGGTCTCGACGACGTCCATCTTGATCGCCGCAGCCGTCTTTTCGACGCGCACCGGCCGGAAGAAGCCGCGGAACAGCTCATCGAGTCCGGATTCGGCGAAGGGGTGGTACACAGTCATGTTGTGCATGAGATCTCCGTTGGGATATGGGTTTGGCGGCTCCGGGATCCGATTCGCCCCGGTCCGTCCGCCTCACTCCCTGATCTGCGTCCGACCGGCGATTTTTCAAGCCCCGACGATCCGATTCCGCTGCGCCCGTAAAATGGGATAATGGGGCGCAAGTCGGCCTGCGCCCTCCCCATGACCAAGAACGCACTGACCTCCGCAGACCAGTGCGCGCCTGAAGGCCGGAGCTCGAGGCGCGCCGCGACCGCGCTCCGCGTCGAAGTGAAGACGCAGCTTGCCGGCAGCGGCGACGAGGGCGTCGTCGGATTGCGCAACCGCATCCAGGAGAGCGGCGACGAATGGGGCGTGGCCGACGGACTCGCCGAGCTCGACCTCGCGGAAGTCCGGCATGTGCTGGCCGACCTGACCGAGGTGGACTTGGCGCTCGCCAGGATGCGCGACGGCACGTACGGCGAATGCGTCGATTGCGGCGAGCCGATCGCGCCGGCCCGGCTCATGGCCTACCCGACCGCGCAGCGCTGCATCAACTGCCAGGGCGCCTACGAGCGCAAGCTGAGCGGGCCGCCGCTGACCGCGGTCTAGGCAGGCCAGCGGCGCCCGCGCGCGCCAGCGTCCGTCAGCGCTGTCTTGCGGCGCGCGGGTCCGCCCGGAGCGTAACGCGCCACCCAGTCGAAGAATTCGCGGTACCAGAGCCGCGAGTTCTGCGGCTTCAGGATCCAGTGGTTCTCGTCGGGAAAATAGACGAGCCGCGCCGGCGACGCTCTTCGGCCTTCAGCGTGTCGTAATACTGCAGCGCCTGCGTCGCCGGCACGCGATAGTCGAGCTCGCCGTGGATCACGAGCGTCGGCGTCTTCGCGCGCTTGACGTAGTGATGCGGCGACTGCCGCATCACGCGCGCCGGATCGTCCCAGTGGAACGCGCCCAGCTCGTCGGCGAAGAAGTGGTAGCCGTCGGTCGCCATCATGCTGACCCAGTCGTAGCAGCCGGCGTGGCAGACGAACGTCTTGTAGCGGTCGGTGTGGCCGTTCATGTACGCGACCATGAAGCCGCCGTAGCTGCCGCCGGTCGCGACGAGCCGCGTGCGGTCGATGTAGCCCTGGCGCAGCAGCCAGTCGGTGCCGGCCTCGACGTCGGCGAATTCCTTCTCGCCGTAGCGGCCGGCGATCGTCTCGAGCCACTTCTGGCCGAAGCCCGACGAGCCGTGATAGTTCGACCGCCGCGACGACGTAGCCGTGCCCGGCGAACACCTGCGTGTTCCAGCGGAAATGCCAGCGCGTCCTGATGCGCCGCGTGCGGTCCGCCGTGGATCGTGTGCAGCAGCGGCCACTTCTTCGTCGGGTCGAAATTCGGCGGATAGACGATCCACAACTGCACGGGCGCCCCGCCCCAGCCCTTGACCGTCACCTCGCGCACTTCGCCCATCGCGTGGCGCGCGAGCAACGCGCGATTCAGCGTTTCGATCGCGCGTTCGCCGGAGCCGTCGCCGCGGCACGCGAAGAGCGCCGGCGGATGCATCACGCGTCGCGCGCTCGAACGCGAGCACCGAACCGTCGCGCGATTGCGCGAAGCCGCCGATGGCGCCGCCGCCGGCGATCGGCGATCAGGCGCGCCGCGGCGTCCGTGGCGACCCACCGGCAGCCGCCACAGTCCGACCCGCCCGCGATCCTCGATCATGCACAGCAAGCGAACGCGAGTCGGGCGCCCACGCGACGTGCGTGGACTTGCCGGATCGAGCCGCGGCGCGAGCGGCCGCGTGCGTCCGCGTGCGGCGCTCCCGCACCATCAGCCGTCCCTGGTCGTTGAACGAGCGGTTCGTGTCGTACGCATGAAACGCGAGCGCGCGACCGTCCGGCGCATAGACCGGCGCGCGCGTCGTCGGTTCCGGATCCCGCGGTCAGGATGCGCTTTCGCCGCGTCGCGAGGTCGACCGTCGACGATGTCCCGCTGGTTCATCATCCGCGGCTCGGGTCCGAGGTCGACGGCCAGCGCCAGCTCGCGGCCGTCCGGCGCGATGTCGAAGTCCTCGGCCGTTCGGTTCCCACGGCGGCAGCGCGAGGCCGGTGCCGGCAAGCGCGTCGCGGCAGCGGCCGGTCGCGACGTCGCAAACGTAGACGTGCGGCTCGCGGCCGTCGGTGAGCCAATGGTCCCAGAAGCGGAATTCCGCGCGCTCGGTGACGTGCGCCTTGACCTTGGCGTCCTTGCGCTCCTTCTTGCGTTTCGCCTGCTCCGCGTCGGACTCGAGATCCGGCCACACCCAGGACACGAACGCGATCCGCTTGCCGTCGGCGAACCATTTGATCGCGCGTACAGCCGGTCGCGAGCGATGCGTCAGCCGCCGCGCCTCGCCGCCGTCGGGCGCGATCAGATAGACTTGCGGCTCCTCGTCGTCCTTGCGCTTCGCGGTGAACGCGATGAGATCCCCGGCGGGAGACCATTTCGGATCGCTGTCCTTGTCGCCGGCGGTGAGGCGCGCGGGATTTCGCGCCGGATTTTCCGGCGAGCCCCGTCGGGAAGAGCCACGAGCTCGGTCGCGCTGTCGTTTCCGGCCATGTCGAAGCTCGTCACCGCGGCGCAGGCGAAGGCGCCGTCGGGTGCGAGCGTCGGCGGCGCGATGCGCTTGATCGCCCACAGCGCCTCGACCGTCAGCGGCGGCTTGCGGTTCGCACGGCGGACGGCGTGACGAGGCTTGGCGCGGGAGGCAGCGGGCATCGGAAAATTCCTGTGCGTACAATGGAGGGTTGCGATTCTACCGTCTGCGCCGGCATCGCCGCGCCTGTCCAACCGACTTATTTCGATAAAGATCGCCAGATGACCACCGATGCAATACCGCCGCCTCGGCGCCTCCGGCCTCAAGGTGAGCGAACTCTCGTTCGGCTCGTGGGTCACCTACGGCAACCAGCTGGGCGCCGACCTCGCGCGCGAATGCATGGCGGCTGCGCACGACGCCGGCGTCAATTTCTTCGACAACGCCGAGGTGTATGCGCAAGGGCAGTCGGAAAGCCTCATGGGCGAGGCGCTGCGCAAGCTCGGCTGGCGACGCTCGTCGTACATCGTCTCGACCAAGTTCTTCTGGGGCTTGCACGACGGCCCGAACGAGAAGAACACGCTCAACCGGAAATACCTGATGCAGGCGATCGACGCGTCGCTCGCGCGGTCTCGGCCTCGACTACGTCGACCTCGTGTTCTGCCATCGCGCGGATCCCGACACGCCGATCGAGGAGACGGTGTACGCGATGCACGACATGATCAGCGCGGGCAAGGCGCTCTACTGGGGGACGTCGGAATGGAGCGCGGCCGAGATCATGGCAGCGTGGCAGATCGCCGACCGGCACCATCTGCACAAGCCGGTGATGGAGCAGCCGCAGTACAACCTCCTCCATCGCGAGCGCGTCGAGGAAGAATACGCGCGCCTCTACGGCGACATCGGACTCGGCACGACGATCTGGAGCCCGCTCGCATCGGGTCTTCTGACCGGCAAGTACAACGACGGCATTCCGCCGGGCTCGCGCGGCACCGTCAAGGGCTATGAATGGCTCGCCGAGCGGCTGTCCGAGCCGGCGAAGATCGCCGTGGTGAGGCGGTTGGCGCCGATCGCGGCGGATCTCGGCTGCACGCTGGCGCAGATGTCGCTCGCGTGGTGCCTCAAGAATCCGCGCGTGTCGACGGTGATCACGGGCGCAAGCCGGCCGGCGCAGGTCGTCGAGAACATGAAGCGCGCTCGACGTCGTGCCGAGACTCACGCCCGACGTCATGGCCAGGATTGACGCCGCGCTTGCGGGCCAATAGCCTGCAAGCGACGACGTCGGCATCGCGTACCTGCCAGCAATCTCTCGCGAATCATGTCCAATCCACTCGAAAGCTGGAACGAGGAGCAGCGTTCGGCGCTGCTCTATCGCGTTTGCGCGGACGCCGGAAGCGGACAACCCGCGCGCCGAGCTCTTCCGCCGCCTCGCCGGAGAAGCCGAGGCGCAGGCTGCCATCTGGCGGGCGCAGCTGACCGCGCGCGGGCACTCCGCGCCGGCGCCGTACGTGCCGGATGCCCGCACGCGTCTCGTCATGGCGCTGGTGCAGAAGCTCGGCCCACGGCGGATGAAAACGATGCTGGCCGCGATGAAAGTCCGCGGGATGGGCATCTACGATCTTTCGATCCCGGGCGAATCCGGCCACGCGTTGCCGCGGGCCGGCGGCGGGCGCCGAGCACCGGCACAGGGGCCTGCACGGCGGCGGCAACCTGCGCGCCGCGGTGTTCGGCATCAACGACGGACTCGTCTCGAACGCGAGTCTCATCCTGGGCGTCGCCGGCGCGAGTCCCGACGCGCATGTCGTGCTGCTGACGGGAATCGCCGGCATGTGCGCCGGCGCCTTCGCGATGGCCACCGGCGAATACGTTTCGGTCCGCTCGCAGCGCGAGCTCTTCGAGTATCAGATCGGACTCGAGCGCGACGAGCTCGCCCAGTATCCGGAAGCCGAGGCGCAGGAGCTGGCGCTCATCTACACCGCGAAGGGACTGCGGCCCGACGAGGCGTCGAAGCTCGCGACGAAAATCATCGCCGATCCGGAGCATGCGCTGGACACGCTGGCGCGCGAGGAGCTCGGTCTCAATCCCGCCGAGCTGGGCTCGCCTTGGGGCGCGGCGATCTCGTCGTTCCTCTCGTTCGCGGTGGGAGCGCTGCTGCCGCTCGCGCCGTTCATGATGATGTCGGGCTCGCGCACGCTCCCGGTCGCGATCGGCGTCACCGCGGTCGCGCTCTTCGCGGTCGGGGCGCTCCTGTCGCTCTTCACCGGACGCGGCGCGCTTCGCTCCGGATTGCGGATGCTCGCGCTGGGCGGACTCGCCGGCGCCGTCACGTTCGCGGTGGGACACCTCGCCGGCGTCGCGCTTGGCTGACGCGGCTCCGGTGCTGCGGCTTAAGCCCGGCCGCGACAAATCGCTGCGGCAGCGTCACCCCTGGATCTTTTCCGGAGCCGTCGCGTCGGTCGACGCAGCGCCCGGTCCCGGAGACACGGTGACGGTGCGTTCTTCCGACGGCGCGTTCGTCGCGCACGCGGCGTACTCGCCCGCGTCCCAGATTCGCGCGCGCGTCTGGACCTTCGATCCGCGATACGCAAATCGACGCCGCTTTTTCGCGCGGCGAGTCGCTGCGCGCGGTGACGCGCCCGCGCGACGATGCTCGACGCGCGCCACACGGGATGCCGGTTGATTCACGGCGAATCCGACGGCTTGCCCGGCGTCGTCGCCGATCGCTACGCGAGCACGGTCGTGCTGCAGCTGTCTTCGGCCGGCGCCGAGCGCTGGCGCGAGCGCGATCGTCGCGGCGCTCGTCGCGGCGACGGGCGCCGCGTGCGTGTTCGAGCGCTCGGATGCCGAGGTGCGCACGCTCGAAGGGCTGCCGCCCCGCGTCGGCGTGCCTGCACGGCGCGCTGCCCGATCCCGTGACGTTCACCGAGGACGGGCTCGCCTACCGCGTCGATGTCGTCGCCGGCCAGAAGACGGGGTTCTACCTCGACCAGCGCGCCAATCGCGCTGCCGTTCGCGCGTCTCGCCGCGGGCCTCGAAGTGCTCAACGTCTTCTGCTACACCGGCGCGTTCACGCTGGCCGCGCTCGCCGGCGGCGCGGCGCGCGTCGTCTCGATCGACAGCTCGGCCGACGGCGCATCGCCCTCGCCCGCGAGAACCTCGCGCGCAATCCAGCGCTGCCCGCCGACCGCGCGCAGTGGTGCGAAGCGGACGCCTTCGCCGAGTTGCGCAAGCTGCGCGACCGGGCTGCCGGCTTCGATCTCATTGTCCTCGATCCGCCCAAGTTCGCGCCGACGGCCGCGCATGCCGAGCGCGCAGCGCGCGCCTACAAGGACGTCAACCTGCTCGCGCTGCAAGCTGCTGCGGCCCGGCGGCCTGCTCGCGACCTTTTCGTGCTCGGGCGGCATCGACGCCGGTTTCTTCCGCAAGATCGTCGCCGGCGCGGCGCTCGATGCCGGCGTCGACGCGACGGTCATCGGCCAGTTCGGCGCCGGGGCCGACCATCCGGTCGCGCTCGCCTTTCCGGAAGGCGACTACCTCAAGGGACTGCTGCTTCGAAAACCGTCGTGACAGCCGGGATAACGGCCAGACAAAAACAAGGCCCCAGCCGGTTGCCCGGTGGGGCCCTGTCAGTCGCGGCCGGATGGACAGGAAGTCACCCGGCCGTGTTTTGCACCTTACTCCATCTGGTCCCGGTTCGATCTCCTGTAGCGCCGTGGCTGACCTTCGTGCGCTCGCGGTGGCATCCTTCACGCATTTCTTGACGAAGCTCGTCTTTGCCGCGCCGACATGCTTCTTTTCGTCCGCCTGCGTCATGCATTGCCTTGTCGGCCGCGTCCGTCGCGTCTTTCATGCATTTCTTGACGAAGCTCGTCTTGCGCCGCGCCCGACAGCTTCTTTTCAGCGGCTTGGGCGTCGCACGTCGGGGCGGCGGCCTTGGCCGCCGGCGCATCGGCGGCGAACGCCGGCCCTCCGGCCATCGTGAACGCGCCGAGGATCGCCAACGCTAACAATTTGTTCATGCGGGTCTCCTGGAGTTGAGCGGGTCGACTATTGTTGGACCTGTTGCGTTTATGTGCTCGGCAGCCTTGCGACCACCGGGTAGCCTGATTCGATTCGGCTCGGCAGGCCAGCGGGGTCGAGGGCAGTCTACGGCATCCTAAACGCGCGAAGCAACGATTTCGGCTACCGCCATTTGACCTATGTCTCAATTTCGCGATTCCCTGCCCTAATGCAATGCAACATGGGGCGTGGCAACAATGGAGGCTGCACCAGTCCGTTAGTTCGTAATATCATGTTTTTGCTGAGAAAACGCTGACGGAGTCCCATCGTGCCCACGTCCACCGCCCATCGCAACCGGGCCGCCGCCTCGCCCCAGCCTTCGGCCCGGCTGCCCATCGACGACACCCGGATCCGCGAGATCATGGAGCTCGCGCCGCCGGCGCATCTGCTGCGCGAATTTCCGGCGTCCGGAACGCGCCGCGACGACCACGTACGAAGCGCGGCAGGCGATCCATCGCGTGCTGCACGGCGCCGACGACCGGCTGCTGGTCGTCGTCGGCCCCTGCTCGATCCACGACTACGACGCCGCGATCGACTACGCGACGCGCCTCGTCGGCGCGAGAAGCGCGAGCTCGCCGCCGATCTCGTGATCGTGATGCGCGTCTATTTCGAGAAGCCGCGCACGACCGTCGGCTGGAAGGGCCTCATCAACGACCCGCATCTCGACGACAGCTATCGGATCAACGAAGGGCTGCGCCTCGCGCGGCGCATCCTGCTCGAGATCAACGAGCTCGAGCCTGCCGGCCGGCACCGAATACCTCGACATGATCACGCCGCAGTATCTCGCGGACCTGATCGCGTGGGGCGCGATCGGCGCGCGAACGACGGAGAGCCAGGTGCACCGCGAGCTGGCATCGGGCCTGTCGTGTCCGGTCGGCTTCAAGAACGGCACCAACGGCGACGTGCGGATCGCCGTCGACGCGATCAAGGCCGCGTCGGCGCCGCATCATTTCCTGTCGGTCACCAAGGGCGGCCACTCCGGCGATCGTGCACACCGCCGGCAACGAGGACTGCCACATCATCCTGCGCGGCGGCAAGACGCCGAATTACGACGCCGCCAGCGTCGAGGCCACGTGCAAGGAGCTCGCGAGCGCGGGCCTCGCCGGCGAAGCTGATGATCGACTGCTCGCACGCGAACAGCCAGCGCCGGCACGAGCAGCAGGTGGACGTCGCGCGCGACGTCGCCGCGCAGATCGCCGCCGGCGACGACCGGATCTTCGGCGTGATGATCGAAAGCCACCTCAATCCGGGCCGGCAGGACCTCGTTCCCGGGCCAGCCGCTCAAATACGGCGTTTCCATCACCGATGCCTGCATCGGCTGGGATGCGACGATGGACGCGCTGCGCGACCTTGGCGGAGGCGGTGCGCTCGCGCCGGTTGAAACGCGCGGACGAAACCTAGCAGGCTGCGACCCCGGCGACGCGTCACGCCAATCGAGGCACGCCGTCGCGGTGAACGCCATCTCGACCGAAATCGAGCTCGAAACTGGCGCTCGACGCCGCGGAGATGCCCTGCTGCTGCGGCATCCGGCGCTGCGTCCCCTGCGGCGCGGTCGCACGCGAACCGCGCGCCTCGTCCAGCACCTATTTCGACTCGCCCGACTTCGGCTGCATCGCGACGGACGTCGCGCTGCGCGTTCGCCGCGTCGGACGGCGCTGGATGCAGACGCTCAAGGGTCCGCCGCAATCGGCTGCGGGCGCCGGGCTCCACGCGCGTGCCGGAATACGAGTGGCCGCTGCCGGGTCCCGGCGCTCGATCTGCGCGCGACTCGCGGCGACGCCCTGGAAGAAACTCGTCGCCAAGGCGGCGACGACGGGCGGCCTCGTCCCGTGTTGCACCACCGGATTTCGAACGGCGGACGGTCGACCTCGAGTTTCCCGATGGAACCACGCGCGCAGCTTTGCGTCGATCGCGGCGAGATACGCGCGGTGCACGACGGGCGCGCGCGCCGTGCGCCGATCGCCGAGATCGAGATCGAGCTCGACTCATGGCGACGAAGCCAATCTGTTTCGCCTTGCGGCGGCGCTGGCCGCGGACCTGCCGCTCGCGGTGATGACCGAATCCAAGTCGGAGCGCGGGCTACGCGCTGCGCCGCGGCGTCGTCGAACAGCGTCGCCTCGCCGGTGCGCGCCGCGAACGTGGCGCTCGCCGCCGATGCGACCGTCGCCGAAGCGCTCGCGGCGATTGCGCGCGAATGCCTGCACCAGATCGCCGCGAACGCGCGCGGGCTCGTCGCCGACGACGATCTCGAGTGGATTCACCAGATGCGGGTCGGCACGCGGCGGCTGCGCTCGTGCCTCTCGCTCATGGCGCCGTTCGCATCGAACGGACTGCTCGACCCGCGTGATCGCCGGAGGTCAAATGGCTCGCGGGCATCCTCGGCAAGGCCGCGCGACTGGGACGTATTCGTGACGCGAGACGCTGCCGCCCCTTTCCGCCTGGTTCGCGCCGCGACGCGAACGCGGCGCCAGGCATCAAGCGCCTTCGCGAGCGCGCGACACGCCGCCGGCTTGCCGCCCGCAAGGATGCGCGCGCGGCGGTCGCCTCGCCTCGTCTGCAGCACCTGCTGCTCGCCGGCGGACTTGTGCTCTGCACGCCGCTCGCAGTTCGCCGCGCGCCGGCCGCAGTCGCCCGCCACTGACGGCCGATCGCCGACGCGCGTTCGCCGCGAAACTCCTCGCGCGGCGCCATCGGAAGTTTGCCGGCCTCGCTGCCACGCTGACCGCATGCCGGGAACGAGGAGCGCCATGCCGCGCGCATCGCGGCGAAGCGCCTGCGCTACGTGGCCGAATTCTTCGCTCCGCTCTTCCCGGGCAAGCGCACTCGCACCTACCTCGAAACGCTCGCCGCCGCGCAGGACGCGCTCGGCCAATTCAACGACGCGGTGACCGCGGCCGCGCTGGCGAGCGAGCTGTCCGGGCCGGCCGACGACGCCGCGGCCGGCGCGGTGCGCGGCTGGGTCGCCGCCCAGGCGGCGGCGCTCGAACCGCACCTCGCGAAGGCCGTGCGGCGATTCAACGCCACGAAGCCGTTCTGGTCACCGCGATAGAAGCGCACATGCTCGAAGCTGCGGGAGACTCCGGCCGGCGAAGCGCCGTGCGTACCGTTCGAAGCCCGGCGTGGCTCCCCAATGGTCATGCTGCAGACCATCTGGCCCTATCTGCCCTGCGTCGTCCCGCCGTCCCGTTTCGCCGCGAGCGCGTCGTACACGCCCGACGGCGATTTCTGGGATTTCGACTGGCTGGCTCCAGGCACGGAGCGGCCGGGCGCGCCGCTGGTCGTGCTGCTGCACGGATCTCGAAGGCAGCTCGGCATCGCACTACGCCCAGGCGCTGATGGTGGCGCTGATGGCGCGCGGCTGGCACGGCGTGGTGCCGCACTTTCGCGGCTGCAGCGGCGAGCCCAACCTGCTGCCGCGCGCCTACCATTCCGGCGACCACGCGGAAGCGCAGGCGATCTCGATGCCATCCGCGCCCGCGTCCCGGTCGATACCGTCATCTACGTCGTCGGCATTTCGGTCGGCGGCAGCGTGCTGCTCAACTGGCTCGGGCGCGAGCGGCCGCGATGCGGCAGCGCGTGATCACCGCGGCCGCCGCCGTGTCGACGCCGCTCGACCTCATGGCCGCGGGCATCGCGATCGGCCAAGGGCTTCAACCGGATCTACACGCAGAATTTCCTCGAGCACGCTGAAGCCGAAGAGCCTCGCGATGGCGCAGCGCTTCTCCGGGCTCCTCGACGTCGCGCGAAGGTCCGGCGCGCGCGCACGATGTACGATTTCGACGACGCGGTCACCGCGCGTGCTGCACGGCTTCGACGGGCGCGACGGACTACTGGCGGCGCGCGTCCGCGAAGCCGTGGCTCGCCGGCGTCGCCGTGCCGACGCTCGGTGCTGAACGCGAGGAACGATCCGTTCGTGCCGAAGGAATCGCTGCCTGGCCCCGCCGACGTCAGCGCGCGACGTGCTGCTGGAGCAGCCCGACGACGGCGGACACGTCGGGTTTCTCGCGGGACCGTTTCCGGGCACACATCGATTGGCTGCCGCGGCGCCTGCTAGACTTCTTCCTGCATCGCCGATGACCGCGCCGATCTACCGGTCGCCTCCACTCGCCCGCATCGATGACCCTGCCGCCCGAAATCTTCAAGGCCTACGACATTCGCGGCGTCGTCGGCAAGACGCTGACGCCGCCGATCGTCCGCGCGATCGGCCAGAGCGCTGGGCTCGCTCGCGCGCGAGCGCGGCCGCGATACGCATGGTCGTCGGTCGCGACGGCCGCCTGTCGGGTCCGGAGCTCGCCGGCTGCGGTCGCCGACGGCATCCGCGCGTCGGGCGCGAACGTCATCGACGTCGGCATGGTCACGACGCCGATGACGCTATTTCGCCGCGCATCATCTCGACACGCAGTCGAGCGTGATGGTGACGGGCAGCCACAATCCGCCCGACTACAACGGCCTCAAGATGGTCGATCGACGGCGACACGCTGTCCGGCGACGACATCCAGGATCTCCGCGCACGCGATCGAAGCGGGCGTCTCGCGCACGGGCGCGGGACGCGTATCGGACGACCGACATCGCGGCCGCGTACGTCGACCGCGTCGCCGAGCGATGTGCGGCTCGCGCGGCCGCTGAAGATCGCGGTCGATTGCGGCAACGGCGTCGCCGGCGCGTTCGCGCCGACGCTCTACCGGCGCCTCGGCTGCGAGGTCACCGAGATGTTCTGCGACGTCGACGGACACTTCCCGAACCACCATCCCGACCCGTCGAAGCCGGAGAATCTCGCGCGACCTGATCGCGCTGCTCGCCAAGGGCAGCACGATCTCGGCCTCGCGTTCGACGGCGACGGCGACCGCCTCGGCGTCGTGACGCGCGACGGCCACGTCATCTACCCGACCGGCAGCTGATGCTGTTCGCCGCCGACGTGCTGGCGCGCGAGCCCGGCGCGACGATCATCTACGACGTCAAGTCGACGCGCAACCTGAAGCCGTGGATCCTCGCGCCACGGCGGCGTGCCGCTGCTGTGGAAGACCGGGCCACTCGCTCATCAAGGGCAAGATGAAGGAAGTCGGCGCGGCGCTCGCCGGCGAGATGAGCGGCCACACGTTCTTCAAGGAGCGCTGGTACGGCTTCGACGACGGGCTCTACGCCGGCGCCCGGCTGCTCGAGATCCTGTCGCGCGCACGCCGATCCGTCGGCGCTGCTCGACGCGCTGCCGGACGCGCGTGTCGACGCCCGAGCTCAACGTCGCGTGCGCCGAGGGCGAGCACCATGCGCTCGTCGCGAAGCTCGGCGCGACCGCGCAGTTTCCCGGCGCGACCGACGTCATCCGCATCGACGGCCTGCGCGTCGAGTATCCGGACGGCTTCGGCCTCGCGCGCGCGTCGAACACGACGCCGGTCATCGTGCTGCGCTTCGAAGCCGACGACGCAGGCGGCGCTCGACGCGGATCAAGGCCGAGTTCCGCCGCGTGCTCGACCGCGGCGAAGCCCGGCATCGCGCTGCCGTTCTGAGCGGAGCCTGCGATGCGCGCCGACGTGGTCACGCTCGCCGATATCGAAGCCGCCCGCGACCGGATCGCCGGCGGCGTCTACTACTCGCCGTGCGTCGAGTCGATCCCGCTGTCGCAGCTCACCGGCGCGCACATCTACTGCAAGCTCGACTACCTGCAGCGCACCGGCAGCTTCAAGGAGCGCGGCGCGCGCAACGCGCTGCTGCAGCTCTCGCCCGAGCAGCGCCGGCGCGGCGTGATCGCCGCGTCGGCCGGCAATCACGCGCAGGGCATCGCGTATCACGCGAAGCCTGCTCGGCATTCCGACGACCGTCGTGATGCCCGTGTTCGCGGCGCTGATCAAGGTCACCAACTGCCGCCAGTTCGGCGCGAACGTCGTCCTGCACGGCGCCGACCTCGACCGAGGCGCGCGCCCATGCCGGCGAGATCGCCGCGCGCGACGGCCTCACGTTCATCCATCCGTTCGACAACGCCGACGTGATCGCCGGCCAGGGCACGATGGGGCCTCGAGATCCTCGAGCAGACGCCCGACGTCGAGGCGATCGTCGTTCCGGTCGGCGGCGGCGGCCTGATCGCGGGGATCGGCACCGCGGTCAAGGCGAAGGCGCCGCGCGTCGACGATCGTCGGCGTCGAGCCCGAGCGCGCCGCGTGCTTCACCGCGGCGCTCGCGCAGGATGCGCCGACGACTCGTCGCGCTGTCGCACACGCTCGCCGACGGTCTCGCGGTCGCGCAGCTGGGCGACGCGCCGTTCGCGATCGTCAAGCGCGTCGTCGACCGCGTCGTCACCGTCGACGAAGCGATCGATCGCGCTCGCGATCCTGCGCCTGATCGAGCTCGAGAAGAGCGTCGTCGAAGGCGCCGGGCGCCGCGCCGCTCGCCGCATTCCTCGCCGGCCGGCTCGACATGCTCAAAGGCAAGCGGGTCGTGCTGGTGCTGGCCGGCGGCAACATCGACTCGTCGGCGCTCGGGCGCGTCATCGACGTCGGGCCTCGTCGCCGACGGCCGGCTCTGCCGGTTCACCGTCACGATCAGCGACCGGCCCGGCGGCCTCGCGCGCCTCGCCGAGATCATCGCCGCCGACCGGCGCGTCGATCAAGGAGATCGTCCACGATCGCGCGTTCGCCGGTCCGGATCTGTCCGCGGTGCGTGTCGTCTGCGTCGCCGAGACCACCGGGCCACGACGCACGTGCAACGCCTGCATCGGAAGCCGCAGGCCGCTGGACTGCCGGTCGATTCGGGTCGGCGAACTGACGGCGTCCTGCGCGACCCGCACGTTCGCTTCAGAGCTTCGGCGCGAACTCGCGATTGCTCTTTTCAGTCGCGCATTGGTGCCGAAGTAGGCGTGCTTCGACATGTCGGCCGAATAGCGGCTCGCCGGCGGCTTGCGGCCGAGCGCCTCGGCGATGCTGCGGATGTGATGCGGCATCGCCCCGCAGCACAGGCCGATGTAGCGCACGCCGAGCCCACTGCGGCCTTCGGCGAATTCGGCGATCTCGAACCGGTTGCACGTGAACGGATCGAGCGCGACCGGAAACGGCATGTCGTCCGGGAATGCAGTCGCAGTGGCGGTCGCGCAGCGACTGGAACGTCGGCTGGCGGCTGTGCGTTCGATACGGCACCGGCAGCGCCGCGACCGGCACGTCGACCGCGCGCACGATGCGCGCGATGCAGCGGCAGCATCGTGCGCGGCCCGCGGATGCAGTTGAGGCCGACGACGTCCGCCCCGGCATCCGCCAGCATCCTGCAGCAATCCTCCGGCGTCATGCCGTCGCGCGTGACCGGTTCGCGATGGATGGTCATCGTGACCGCGGCCCGCAATCCCGCGGCCTTGATGATCTCGAGCGCGAGCTTCGCCTCCGCGCCATACGAGAACGTCTCGGCGATCACGTAGTCGACGCCGGCCTCCGCCGCCCACTCGACCTGCTCCTCGAACATCGCGCGGCACGCCGTGACGCTCCGCGGCATCGCCGGGATCGAAGACGTTCGTGTTGCAGATGTCGCCGGCGAAGAGCGCGCCGGTCTCGGCGGCGACCGGCTTTGGCGATCTGCGAGCGCCTGCCGGTTCATCGCCTCGAGCTGATGCTCGCGGCCGATGATCGCGCAACTTCTCGCGATGCGCGTAATAGGTGAACGCTTCGACGACGTCGGAGCCCGCGTGCACGAAATCGCGGTGGACCTGCGCCACGACCTCGGGATGATCGAGCACCGCTTCGGGCACGAACGCGCCCGCCTGCACATAGCCGCGCCGCTCGAGCTCGAACAGGTAGCCTTCGGCGCAGATGACGGGGCCGTCGGCGAGCCGTTCGACGAGCCCTTTGCGCTTGCGACGCCTGCGCGCTCGCGCCGGCTTCGCTGCGCGCTTCGCGCTCATACCCACGGGCAGTGGCTGTTGCTCGCGCCGAACGTCCTGCCCGTTGGCGAAGCGGTCGAAGGCGAACGGCTGCAACTCGGCGACGCTGTCGCCGCTCGCCAGCATGCTTCGCCACCAGCTTGCCGGCGCCGGTCATCTTGAAGCCGTGATTGCTGTCGGCGATCATGTAGACGTTCGGCGTGATCCAGTCGAAGATCGGCACGTTGTCGGGCGTGAACGCGCCGATGCCGCCGTTGCGGCGATCGCGGAAATGCTTGCGCGAGCCCTCGAAGCGGGTCATGAGCTGGCCCATCGCCGAAGTGAGGTAGTCGGCGAACGCCGGCTCGGCCTGGTATTCGTCGTTGGCGTGTCCGTAGGGATCGGTGACGGCGTTCGGGCCGATCTTGATCGGAATCGTGCCGCCCTGCACGCCGGGCGGTCCATCCGCTCGGCGCCGTTCTTCCAGTAGACGTAGAGATGATCGGCCAGCTCGCGGCCGGTGCTGCGGTCGATCGACCGGCGTGCTCATCAGCTCGACGTGCAGCACCGGCGGATCGAGGTCGCCCGCCGTGCGATAGGGCTGCGTCGACATAGACCTCGCCTTCGAGCAGGCGCCAGTACGTCCACATGTCCTTGCGCGTCGCGGCGCCGTCCGGATAGCGCGCCTCGATCGCGCCGGCTGGCCCAGCATCGCCCAATGCTTCGGCGTCCATGCGCCGAGGCCGAGCACGACCGCGTCGCAGCCGATGTCGCCGCTGCTGGGTTCGCACCTTCGAGACGCGGCCGCGACGTCGCGTCGTAGCCGACGACCTCGACGCCGGACAGGATGCGCACGCCGTGGTCGCGGCACTTCTGGGCGAGGCCCGCGATCGCCTGGCGCGTGCCCGCGTAGCCGCTCACCTTCTCGTGCAGGACGACGTCGATGCCGTCGGTCTTGAAGTCGGGCCAGATCCGCTTCGAGGAAACTGCTTCGCGTCGCGGCCCTGGTAGAGATCGGACGGATAGCCGACCCGCGCCTGGCTCGCGTGCAGCATCGCTCGTAGTCGGACGCCTGATTCGCCTCGCCCGCCGACACGTACCCGACCTGCTGAAAGCCGAACGCGACCGGGTCGTACATCCACACGTCGACCGAATGCCGCAGGATCGCGTGGATCGGCTCGGTCATGTACAGGTTGCGCACGCAGCCGCAGGCGATGCCCGACGCGCCGGCGCCGGGCCCGGTCTTGTCGAGGACGACGATGTCGGCGCCCCGAGCCGCGTGCCGCGCGCCTCGAGCTCCATCGCGAGATGCCACGCCGTCGACAGGCCGTGGATTCCGGCGCCGACCACGACGTAACGCGGCGGAAGCGGGAATGAGGTTGCTCATCGATGCGGGTTCCTTCCGTGCTCGCGACGGGCGGCTCATTGTGCCGTAACATCGACGGCAACGTGCGGCTTCCGGCAGATTGCGAGCGACCGAGAATGAGCGCCGAACGGTTCGCGACGACCGCCGGGCCTGCCGATGTACGATCCGCCCGAATTGCACGCGATCGTCGATGCCTGGTGGAGCGGCCTCGCGCGCGCGCTTCCGCGCCGAAGGGATTCCCGACGTTCCCGACCGGCTCGACCGCAGCCTGCGCTCGACGCGCTCTGGGGCGCGCCCGATCTGCTGTTGACGCAGACCTGCGGCTATCCGCTGTTCGGCGCCATGGGCCGACCGGCTCCAGTATCGTGGCGACGCCGCGCTACGCGGCGCACTGGCTGCGCGGGCGCCGACTATTGCAGCTGGATCGTGGTCAGCGCGAGCTCGTCGCGCGCAGCGCGATCGAGGATCTGCGCGGCGCACGCTGCTCGATCAGCGCGCGGATCTCGCATTCGGGCTACAACGCGCTGCGCGGTTGATCGCGCCGCTGGCCGCGCGACGGCCGCTTCTTCGGATCGGTCAGCGTGAGCGGCGGCACGCCGAGAGCCTCGCGCAGCTCGCGCGCGGCGAAGTCGACGTCGCGGCGATCGATTGCGTGACGTACGCGCTTGCTCGGCCGCTGCCGGCCGCACGTCATCGCGGCGACGCGAATCGTCGGCCGCACCGCGTCCGCGCCGGGCCTGCCCTATGCGACCACGGATCGACGCCGGCTCCGGAGCTCGTCGCGCGGCTTCGCGCGCCGGCCTGTCGCGCGCCTTTGCCGATCCGGATCTGCAGCCGCTGCGCGAGGCGTTGCTGATCGACGGCCTCGAGGTGCTCGATCCGACGGCCTACGGCTGCATGGCGGAGATGGAGGCCGAGGCGAAGCGGCAACGCTGATACGTCGAGCTGGATTGACGACAGACTGCGTGCATGCGTGCGTGCCGCGCCCGCGCGCCAGTGCCGGCGACGCATCCCGCGTGCAATCAATGCGGAATTCCGGCGCGGCGATAGACGAAATGCAGCAGCCACGCAGGGCCGACCAGCAGAAACTTCACGTCCTCGAAGAACGACGGCTTGCTGCCTTCGATCGCGTGGCCGACGAACTGGCCGATCCACGCCACGACGAACACCGCCGCAGCGACGGCGAGCGTGTTCGACCCGAGCAGCGTCAGCGTGGTACACCATCAGCGCGAACAGCGCGAGCATGCCGACGGCGATCTGCAGCGAGAGCCACGCGTAGAACGCGACGCGCGAGCGCGATGCCGACATAGGCGACGACAGGCGACGCGCGCCCACAGCGCCGCCAGCACGCTCCAGGTGATGAGCGGGACGCAGATCCAGTGGATCGCCTCGTTCGCGGGATGGCGATGCGATTCGCCATAGCGCTCGAACAGTTCGTCGACCTTGCGCATGCGAGCTCCGCGGCGGCAACGGCGATCGATCGATACGCGGCGGCGCGCGGCGGCCGCTGCGCGGTACCGGGGTCAAGCGCGGCCGCCACGCCGCCGCGGCAGCGCGGCCGCGTGCGATCGGCGCTAAACTGCCCGAAAATCGCGGGCCGGGCGATCGCGAACCCTGCGCGTAGTCGACGCCGATCGCCGCGCAGCGCCTCGAGGATCGCCGTGCTCTCGACCGATTCGGCGATCGTCTTCTTGCCCATGATGTGCCCGATCCGATGGATCGCCTCGACCATCGCGTGATTGACCGGATTCTGCAGCATGTCGGTGACGAAGCTGCCGTCGATCTTCAGGAAATCCACCGGCAGGTTCTTGAGATACGTGAACGACGACACGCCGACGCCGAAATCGTCGAGCGCGAAGCGGCAGCCCAGCCGCTGCAGCGCCAGCATGAAATCGGTCGCCTTCGACAGGCTCGTGATCGCCGTCGTCTCCGTGATCTCGAAGCAGATCTGCGAGTGCGGAATCTTGAACTGCGTGAACTGCGTCGCGCAGGAAATCGAGGAATCCGTCCTCGCCGATCGAGGCGCCCGAAATGTTGATCGCGATCGTTGTCGCCGATCGGCGCGCCGTCGTTCGCTTCCAGGTGCTGCGCCAGCATGCCGAACGCCGTGCGTGACGACCCAGCGATCGATGTCCGGCATCAGGTTGTAGCGCTCGGCCGCCGGCAGGAACTCGGCCGGCGGGATCAACTGGTTGTGTCTCGTCGACGCAGCCGCAGCAGGAGCTCGGTGTACGGCGGCGTCTGGTTGTCCCCGCGCGTGCCGTACGACGGCTGGGCGAACAGGCAGAAGCGATGCTCGGCCAGCGCGCGATGCAGCGCGATTGACCCACTCCATCTCGCCGTGGCGCAGCGCCAGCTTCGTTGTCTGTCGGGCTGATAGACCTGCACGCGGTTGCGGCCCGTTGTCCTTCGCCATGTAGCAGGCGGCGTCGGCGGCGGACAGCACGGCGGCGCAGCGTCAGCGACGCGTCGGACGACGTTCACGACGCCGACGCTGACGCCGACGTTGAACGCGCGATCCTTCCAGACGAAGCGGAAGTCGGCCACGGCCGTGCGCAGCATTTGCGCGATGTGCAACGCCGGCGCCGGCCGCGCAGTGCTCGAGCAGCACGCCGAACTCGTCGCCGCCGAGCCGCGCCAGCGTGTCGCCCTCGCGCAGCCGCGGACGCAGCAGCACGGCGATCTGGCGCAGGAGCTCGTCGCCGGCGGCGTGGCCGCAGGTGTCGTTGACGAGCTTGAACTGGTCGAGATCGAGATAGAGCACCGCGTGGTTGACGCCCAGTTGCGCGCCGTCCACGAGGACCATGCTCAGCCGGCGCTCGAATTCGCGCCGATTGAGGAGACCGGTCAGCGGATCGTGGCTCGCGAGATGCGCAAGCCGCGTGTCGCGTATTGGCGCTCGCGGCTCATGTCGTGAAAGACGAGCACGGCGCCGACGACCGCACCCATCCGGTCGCGAATGGGAGCGACGCTGTGATCGATCGCCACGGGGGCGTCGTTGCGTCCGCCGCAGCACGACGTTGCCGTCCGGCTCGACGATGCAGCCGTCGCGCAGCGCGCGGGCGACGGGATCGGGCACCTCCAGGCCGGTGCTTTCATCCATCACGGAAAAGACGGTCGACACGGGACACCTGTCGGGCATCCTCGTTGCGCCAGCCGGTCAGCCGCTCCGCCACGGGGTTGAGGAATTCGACGCGGCCCGACGTGTCGACGGTGATCACACGGCATCGGCGATCGAAGCCAGGGTGACTTGCGCCCTTTCCTTCTCCTCGAAGACCTGCGCTTCGGTCTGCTTGCGATCCGTGATGTCGGTCAGCGAGCCGGCCATGCGCCGCGGCCTGCCGTCCGGTCCGCAGCACCGAGCGTCCGCGCGTGCGGAACCAGCGGTAGGAGCCGTCCTGCATGCGAATGCGGAATTCGAGGTCGAACGAACTGCCGGTACGCATGTGCGTGCGCAGAGCCGCTTAGCCGCCGCATGGCGGTCGCGCGGATGGATTCGCCGCAGGAACGAGGCGGGCGTCTCCTGCAGTGCGCCAGGCTCGAAGCCCAGCAGCGATTCGAAGCGGGCCGAGAAATAGAGCTCTTCGCTCCGCAAGGTCCAATCCCAGATGCCGTCGTTGCTCGGCGAGGATGGCGTATTCGAAGCGCTCCTCGCTCGTGCGCAGCTCGCTTTCGATGTCCTCGTCGTTGCGGACGAGGCGACGGGTCACGACGATGGCGATCAACACCAGCGCGATACCCATCGCGTGAGGTTGATCAGCATCAGCAGGTCGCCGGTCTGCCGCGACGCTTCGCCCAGGGTTGCCGCTACCGCATCGCCCAGCGAAGCGAGCTTGCGATCCAGCGCCCGTATCCGCGCCATGGCCGGCTGCAGGTTGGCGGCCTGCGCTTTTCCGCCTGCGACGATCGAGCGCAACAGCCTCGCCGCGGCTGCGAGCTCGGCGACCTCCGCGTCCGCCCAGGTCCCCATGAGGGCGGCGGTGGTCGTCAGGTATCCGACGCCCCGGAAGCGCCGATACCCGTCGATGATGCTCTTCGACGTCCTCGGAATGGATGCGGGCGTCGCGTAACCCGCTGCTTCGCGACGTTGACGTCCGGACGGGCTTTTCGAAGTTCGGCGCGGCGCGTCCCGCAACGCGGAGACTGCCGCCATTCCGGCGAGAAAGCGCCCGTAAGCGCTCTCGTTCCCGGTCTGGCGCGTACTGCTCCAGGTCGCTCACGGCGACGGCGCAGCGATTTCGATCGTGCGCTCTCGGCGTTGGCAAAGGCGCGCATCCCCGACATCACCTGGAGGCTGGCGTGGCCCAGGAGCAGCATCAGAGCGGCGACCGTGACAAACGGCCAGATGACGCGCATGCGGCGCCACTGGGAAGGGTTGGTCGGTGCGGTCACGAGTGGCTTTGGCATTGAGAGTGGGCTCCGAATCCCAGCCCCGGCGCGACGTTTTTCGCCCTCGACGGCATAGTTGACCTCCATGACGCAAATGCGCGCAGCGCCAATCCGACGCGGTAGGGAGGCATGGGCACGCCGCGATATCCGAGGCGTATCCGACCGGCAGCGAACGGCGAGCTCGGACGAGTGCCGTACGAATCCGCGCCTCGGCGGCCAGCATTCGACTAAATGGCCTGAACATTGCTTTCGCTTCGACTAGCGGTCGCACTTGCGCTGGGCATTCCGAAACAGGATGACACGCGGCGAGCGCTGTGACACCACAGCATCAGGGGGACCGATGACGATTTCACGCGACGAGGACGCCGATGAAATGTCGACTATGTGACCGACCGACCACCCGCCGGTACGGGCAAGCTATGCCTGGATTGCACCAAGGCCCTCCACCGGCGCGCGCGGCGCGTCCGGCGCTGCCGTGCGCAAGCTGCCGGCGGCGCCGCCCACGCCGGTCGAGGCAATGGCGACGATGGGCTCCTTCGCTGACCCTCACGCGCCGGCGTCGGTGCTGGCGACCCTCAGGCTGGCGGCGCCGTGCATGGACAGCCGCCGGCCTCGTCGCGATCGGGATCGTCTATTTCGCTCAATCCGGACCGCGCTCCCGGCGGCATCCGACGCGGTGCGATCGTCGATCGCTGCGCCGGCGTCATCGGCGGAACGATCCCGGTCGAACGCGGCTGCGGGTTTCGACGCGCCGTCGGAACGCCCGCCATCGACGGCGCAAGCGGATGCCGCGGACGATCCTCGGTACCTCCACCGGCACCGCCAACGAGGCCGAACTCAACGTCGCTAAACACCAGCGCCTTCCGCGGGCACAAAGACTACGCCTACGCGCCGGTACGGCGGCGACGAACGCGAACCGGGACTCGAGCCTCGTCGTCTGCCTACCCAGCCTTGCGAACGACGCCGCGACGAGCAAATCGAACGCGCCGTCGGAACCCGAAACGTCGCAACTGTTGGCGCAGGCGAACGTCGCACCAGCGAGCTCGCCAACGGACGGTGCGCAGGCGTTGGCGAGCGGCGATGGAAAAATGCGGGAAAGGAGGCGTTCCTGTCGCGCTTCGTCTGCGAACAGAAGATGTACATGCAGTACTGCGAAGACAAATGGGACAAGGATCCCCGCTGCATGCGGCAAGACAGCGAAACAACTAGGCCGTTGGCAAGGCTGCAGGCGGCGCGCGCCGCCGCCGCAACCCCTGCACCGCCAATACCAACGCGACGCCGCCGAGGCCGATGAAATCCGCGGCCGGCGCCGGGTAGACGAGCAGCAGTCCGCAGACGATCAGCGCCCAGCGCTCCCACTGCGTGCACGCCGAGAGCAGCCACTTCTGCGTGCCGGCGGCGAGCGCGGCGATCCCGATGCACGCGGTCAACGCGATCCACACGACGTGCAGCCACGAGCCGTCCGGCGGCATCTTGAGCAGCAGGCCGACGCCGGCGGGATCGAGGACGAACACGAACGGCACGACGAACGCGGGCAGCGTGTACTTCCACGACTGCAGCGTCGTCTTGTACGGATCGCCGCCGGTGATCGCCGCGGCCGCGAACGGCGACAGCGCGGTCGGCGGCGACACTTCCGAGAGCACCGCGTAGTAGAAGATGAACATGTGCGCGGCGAAGTCGGGCACGCCGAGCTTGGTCAGCGCCGGCGCGGCGATCACCGCGCAGATGATGTAGCTCGCCGTCACCGGCACGGCGAGGCCGATCACCCACACGATCAGCGCGGTGTAGAGCGCGGTCAGCAACAGGCTGCCGCCGGCGTAGGCGATGACGATCGCGCTGAACTTGAGGCCGAGCCCGGTCTTGGCGACGACGCCGACGATGATCCCGGCGGCCGCGCAGGTGGCGGCGACGTTCAGCATCTGGCCGCGAGCCGTCGCGCAGCGCGGCGACGACCTTGCGCCAGCCCATCGCCGTGTCGCGGCGCAGGAACGACACCGCGAAGGTGACGACGGTCGCCCAGAAGACCGCGAGCATCGGCGAGAAGCCCCAGCACCATGAAGGCGACGATCGCGACCAGCGACACGAAGTGGTACCAGTAGCGCTTGCGTCAGCAGCGCCGAGCTGCCCTCGACGGCGACCGCGACGTTCGGCATGCCGAACTTGCGCGTGTCGAGCTCGACCATCAGGAACAGCGACAGGTAATAGAGGAGCGTCGGGATCGTCGCCATCAGCAGCACGTCGAGATAGCTGATCTTCAGGAACTCGGCGATCAGGAACGCGGCCGCGCCCGAGCACCGGCGGCGAGATGATCGCGCCCAGGCCGCCGGCGGCGAGCAGGCCGCCCGCCGCGTCCTTGCCGTAGCCCGCGCGCTGCGAGCATCGGATACGCGACCGAGCCGATCGTCACCGTCGTCGCGACGCCCGACCCCGAGGGTCCGCCCAGCAGGAACGACGCCAGCACGACCGTGCGGCCCGCGCCGCTGTGCTTGCTGCCCATCGCGGCGAAGCTCCAGTCGAGATAGAACTTGCCGGCGCCGGAGTGCTGCAGGAACGCGCCGTAGATCGTGAACAGGATGATGAGCGACGACGACACGTCGACCGCGGTGCCGAAGATGCCTTCGAGCGTCTGGTACATGAATCCCGACAGGCTCGACACATCGTAGCCGCGATGCGCCCACTGTCCCGGCAGCCACGGGCCGAGGAAACCGTACGCGAGAAACAGGCCGATGACGAACAGCAGGATCCAGCCCGACGTGCGCCGCACCGCTTCCAGCACGAGCAGCACGAACGCGACGCCGAAGAAGACGTCGGCGCGGTTCGGCAGCGTGTTCCGGTCCCAGAAATCGTCGCCGCCGGCGAGCAGGTAGACGATCGTCGCGACGCCGAGCGCGGCGCAGACGACGTCCCACCACATCAGGCGATTGCGAAAGCGCGGCAGCGATCGGGAAGAGCAGGAAGACGAGCAGCAGCGTCCAGCCGACGTGCACGGGGCGCAGCACCTGCGCGGGCACGATCGCGACCGCCGCGTAGAGATGGAACAGCGACATGCCGACGAGCAGCACGGTCGCGAGCCGCGCGAGCCAGCCCGCGGTACCGGCTGGTGGCGCCTTCCTCCGCCTCGATGTACGTCGCGGCCTGCTGCAGCCGCTCGTCGGCGACGGCTGGCTACCGTCGCGGCTGCGCCGTCGGCCTCGCCATCGTCCGTCACGGTGGCGCACGCGATGCGCGCAGTGCGCGTCAGTTGACCTTGACGCCCTGCTCCTCGAGATACTTCTTCGCGCCTGGATGGAACGGAATCGGCGAGCCGAGCGCCTGGCTCTTGAGCTCGATGTTCTTGCGCCTCGCTATGGACGGCGACGAGCTCCGGCTTCTTGTCGAACACCGTCTTGACGATGGTGTAGGCCATCTGGTCGCTCATCTTGTCGTTCGTGACGAGGATGTTCCAGACGTCGACCTCGGTATTGGCCTTGTCCTGTCCCGGGTAGGAGCCGGCCGGGAATGACGCTCTTCACGTAGAGCGGCCCGTACTTCTTGTTCATCGCGTCGACCACCTCGGCGTGGTCGATCAGCTTGATCTTGATGCCGGGCGTCGCCGCGAGGTCGGTGACGGCGGCGGTGGGCACGCCGCCGACCCAGAAGAACGCGTCGATCTTGCGATCCTTGATCGCGTTGACCGACTCGGCGGCGCCCAGCCGCTCCTGCTTGATGTCCTTCTTGCCGTCGATGCCGACGGCCTCCAGCACGCGAAACGCCATGATCTCGGTGCCGCTGCCGCGGCGAGCCGGTCGACACGCGCTTGCCCTTGAGATCGGCCAGCTTGTTGATGCCCGTGCCCTCGATGGTCACCACGTGCATCTTGTTGGGATAGAGCACCATCAGCGTGCGCGCGTTGACCTTGCCGTCCTTGAACTTGTCGAGGCCCTGGTACGCGTCCCACCCGGCGTCGGCCATCGATGAATCCGACCTCGGATTTGCCGGCGTTGATGAGCTTCAGGTTGTCGACGGAGCCGCCGGTCACTTCGGCCGTCGCCGACAGGCCCGGCACGTACTTGACAGGATATTGGCCATGCCGCCGCCCATCGGATAGTAGACGCCCCCGGTGCCGCCGGTCGTGATCGAGATCCGGTTCGGTCTGCTGCGTCGGGCCGCGGGCTGCCAGCGCGAGGCGGCGACCGCCGCGCGCAACGGCGGCGATACGCGCCAGCGGCGAGTGCAGGAATTGCATCGAAGCCTCCTGAGAATTATCGCGACGGCCGTTGGTACGCGGACGCCGCGAGGTCGCTCGACCCGGACGCCGAGAATCTTACTCGAAAGCCGCCGCCAGCGCGTCAGGCGGCGCCGCGACAGGTCCGGCCGCGGCGCCTTGCGCTCGAGCACGCTGACGCGCGTCGGGAACGTCCCGAGCTTGCGATCGAGAAAATAATTGCGCAGCGTGCGGCCGATCGTGCGGAACGCCATCTCCTCCCACGGTATCTCGTCCTCGTGGAAAAGTCGGACTTCGAGGCTCTCGGGGCCGGGCCCGAAATCGAGATCGACGAAGCCGCGCCCGGAACATCATGTAGACCTGGCTGATGTGCGGCAGGCTGATCATCGTGTAAAGGGCGCCGAGCGCGACCCGCGCGCTCGGCCTCCTCGAGCGTTTCGCGCAGCGCGCCCGCGGTCAACGGTCTCGCCGTTCTCGAGAAAGCCGGCGGGAAGCGTCCAGAGTCCGTGCCGCGGCTCGATCGCGCGCCGGCACAGCAGCACGCGGTCCTCCCATTCCGGGCAGGCATCCGACGACGATCTTGGGATTCTGGTAATGAATCGCGCCGCACGCGGCGCAGACGAACCGGGGCAGGTTGTCGCCGTCGGGAATCCGGCGCTCGATGCGGTCGGAACCGCAGCGCGCTGCAGAACTGTGACTGGGGCGCGGCGGGAGTGACGGGACTCGCCATGGACGGATGCCTCTCAGCAGTGCGCCGCGCGCGAGCGCGGCGAACGCGTCGTCGACGATCGCCGAGCGTGCTGGTCGACGTCGGCGTCCGTGTGCGCGATCGAGATGTAGAACTTCTCGTTCGGATTGACGACGAGGCCGCGCTTCATGAGCTCGATCGCCCAGCGGTAGCCCGAGGTCCTTGTCGGCGGTGGTGAGGTCCATCCAGGTGCGAAGCGGCCGCCGGGCGGTGAAGCGCACGCCGAACACGGCGTCCTCGCCCGGCGCCTGCACGGCGAAAGCCATGCCGCGTGCCCGCGTCGACGATGCCGGCGCGCAAGCCGCGCGCCGATGCGCGCCAGGCGGTCGTAGACGCCGGGCTGCTGCCAGCACCTCGAGCGCCGCGCATCCGCGCGGCGGCGCACACCGGATTGCCGTTCAGCGTGTTGGTCGCCCAGACGACGTCGGCGCGCGGGCGCGACCGCGCGTCGAGCACCGCCATCACGTCGGCGCGGCCGGCGATCGCCGCCAGCGGAAAGCCGCCGCTCACCGCCTTGCCGTAGCACGCGAGGTCGGGCACGACGCCGTATTTCTCCTGCGCGCCGCCCCACGCGATGCGAAAGCCGGTGACGATTTCGTCGAACACGAGGACGATGCCGTGGCGTGCGCGTCACGTCGCGCACGGCCTCGAGGAAGCCGGGCTCGGGCAGCAGCACGCGCTGCAGCGGCTCGACGATCACCGCCGCGAGCTCGTGCGCGTGGCGCTCGATCATCGCGACCGCGGCCGCGGTTTCGTTGAACGGCGCGACCAGCACCGTCTCGCCCGATTGCGGCGGCACGCCGACCGAGTCGGGCTTGGCGCGCGGGTAGTCGGAGGCAACGGTCGGCACCGTGCCCCACAGCCCGTAGTCGTGCATGCCGTGCCAGCGCCCTTCGAATTTCAGGATCTTGTTGCGGCCGGTGAAGCGCGCGCGCGATGCGCAGCGCAGTAGAACGTCGCCTCGGTGCCGGAGCCCGTGTAGTGGACGACGTCCGCGCAGGAATCGCGTCGACCAGCCGCTGCGCCAGCAGGATTTCCGGCTCGTTCAGGAAGTAGTAGGTCGTGCCCTTCGGCAGCTGCGCCGCACACCGCCGCCGTGATCGTCGGATGCGCGTGGCCGAGGAGCGCCGGGCCCGAGCTCAGGTGGTAGTCGAGGTATTCGCGTCCCGCGACGTCCCAGACGCGGCTGCCCTCGCCGCGGGCGATGACGAGGTTCAACTCCGGCGGCAGGACGAACGAGTCGAGGCCGCCGCCGGCGCAGGAATTTGCCGGCAGCGGCGAGCAGCACGGATTGGCGTTCGGAAGCATTCATAGGAGGAGAGCTCGCGTTGGGGAGGCGACGATGTCGGGTAGACTTGCGACCTGCGCTATTGTGCTCCGCAATCGGAGTCCGTAAACCATGGCCCATCGTTCGCTGTTGCCGCAAGCCGTCGACGATTACCTGCGCACGGAAGTCGCGCGCGAAACACCGGTCCAGCAGCGGCTGCGCGCCGAGACGTCGCGGCTGCCGCTGGGAGGCATGCAGATCGGCGCCGACCAGGGCGTGCTGCTCGCGTTCCTGGTTCGCCTGATCGGCGCCCGCAACGCGATCGAAGTCGGAACGTTCACGGGCTACAGCGCCCTGTCGGTCGCGAGCGCGCTTGTCCCCGGCGGACGCCTCGTCTGCTGCGACATCAGCGAGGAATGGACCGCGATCGCGCGCCGCTACTGGGCCGAGGCCGGTGTCGCCGACCGCATCGAGCTGCATCTGCAGCCGGCGCAGTTGACGCTCGCGGAGCTCCTGCGCAACGAACGGCGCCGGCAGTTTCGATTTCGCGTTCATCGATGCCGACAAGACGGGCTACGACGCCTATTACGAAGCCTGCCTCGCGCTGCTGCGCGCGGGCGGGCTGATCGCCATCGACAACGTGCTCTGGAGCGGCACCGTCGCCGATCCGGCCGACCAGAAGCCGGACACCGTGGCGCTGCGCAACGCTCACCGCGAAGATCCGCGACGATTCGCGCGTCGACGCGTGCCTCGTCAGCCGTGGGCGACGGCGTGCTGCTCGCGCGCAAGCGCTGAGACCCGCTTTCACGGCGCGAATGAAGTTCTCGCGATAGTACTTGAGTTCCGCGATCGATTCGTAGACGTCGGCCAGCGCCTCGTGCTTGCCTTCCTTCGGCACGCCTTTCATCAGATCGGGCTTCCAGCGGCGCGCGAGCTCCTTCAGCGTCGAGACGTCGAGGTTGCGGTAGTGGAAGTAATCCTCGAGCGTGGGCATCCAGCGCGCGAGGAAGCGCCGGTCCTGGCAGATCGAGTTGCCGCACATCGGCGACGCCTTCGGCGGCACGTGCTCGCGCAGGAAGCCAGTGCCGCGCTTTCGACGGTGGGCTCGTCGTGCGGCGACGCCTTCACCTTGGCGATCGAGACCCGAGCGCGCCGTGCGTCCCCTGGTTCCACGCGTCCATGCCGGCGAGCACCTCGTCGGTCTGGCGGACGACCCACACCGGCGCCTCGGCGACCGTGACGAGATCGCCGTCGGTGACGACCAGCGCGATTTCGATGATCCGGTCGGCCGTCGGGCTTGAGGCCGGTCATCTCCATGTCGATCCAGATCAGGCGGGAGGCGTCTTGGGGCATCGCGGATTCGCGTAAAATAGGTCGCGCATTTTCGCACACTACGGAAGCGCGCCGGCAGCAACCGGCCCATCGTGACCGCATTCGCATTCGCCACCCTGTTCGTCGCCGCGCTGGCGCTCTCGCTCGCGCTTGCGCCTCTGGCTCGCCGTTTCGCCACGTCGGCTACGTCGAGGCGCACCGCGACGCGGTGCCGCCTGCCTTCGCCGACCGCATCGGCCTGCCCGCGCACCAGAAAGCCGGCGGACTACACGGTCGCGCGCATGCATCTCGGCATCGCCGAGACGCTCGACCGAAACCGCATTGCTCCTCGCGCTTCACGCTGGGAGGTGGCCTTGCCGCGCTGGTCGCTTGTACCGACGTGCTGCCGTTCGGGGCCTCATCCGCGATCTCATCCTGATCGTCGCGGTCGCCGTGATCTCGGGGCTCGTCAGCCTGCCGTTCTCGTATCGGCAGACGTTCGGCATCGAGGTTCAGCTTCGGCTTCAACCGGACCACGCGCGAAGCTGTGGTTCGCCGATCTCGCGAAGGGGGTGGCCATCGGCGCCGCGCTCGGCCTGCCGCTGGCGGCGCTCGTGATGTGGCTGATGCGCGCCGCGGGACCGTTGTGGTGGCTCTGGGCCTGGGCCGCGTGGATCGCCTTCCAGTTTCTGTTGCTGGCGCTCTACCCGACCGTGATCGCGCCGCTCTTCAACAAGTTCTCGCCATTGCCCGAAGGCGCGGCGCGTGACGCGATCGAGTCGCTGCTCGCCCGCTGCGATTTCGCCAATCGCGGCCTGTTCGTGATGGACGGATCCCGCCGCTCGAGCCACGGCAACGCGTTCTTCACCGGATTCGGACGCGCGAAGCGCATCGTGTTCTTCGACACGCTGCTCGAACGCCTGGCGCCGGACGAGGTGGAGGCGGTGCTCGCGCACGAGCTCGGCCACTTCAAGCTGAAGCACGTGCTGAAGCGCATGCTGTGGATGGCCGCGTCGTCGCTCGCCTTTCTCGCGCTCCTCGCATGGCTCGCCGCGTCGCCGTGGTTCTACGAAGGACTGGGCGTACCGCCCGCCATGGATCGCCCGGGTGTCGCGCTGATCCTGTTCTTCCTCGCGCTGCCGGTGTTCACGTTCATTCTGGCGCCGCTCTCGTCGCTGTATTCGCGCCGGCACGAGTTCGAGGCGGACGCGTTCGCCGCGAAGCACGCATCGGCGACGTCGCTCGTCCGCGCGCTCGACGAAGCTGTACGAGGACAATGCCGCCACGCTCACGCCGGATCCGCTGTATTCGGCGTTCCACGACTCGCATCCGCCGGCCGCCGTGCGCGTTCGCGCGGCTCGAGGCCGCCTAGACGGGTTCCAATTGAGGAGGCGCCTCATGCGCACGACCCGTCGCCGTTCTCGCGATTGCTCTCGCAGTCTGCCGGAATCGGCATTTCGTCGCGCACAGCCGCAGCCCGCCCCGTTTCGCGCCGGCGACACGAAAGCCGGCAAGCTCCTGGTCGATCGCGATTGCGTGGGCTGCCACGCGCAGCGCTTCGCCGGCGATCCGGACGAGATGTACCGCCGCGCCGACCGCCGCGTCAAGACGCCGGCGCAGCTGCTGGCGCAGGTACAGGGCTGCAATGTGAATCTCGGCAAGGGCTACTTCCCCGAGGAAGAGGAACACATCGCCGCTTATCTCAACCTCCAGTTCTATGGGTTCACGCCATGACTGCTTCCAACGCTGCCGACGAATCGCGCGTGCTTGCCGCAATGCATTGCCGTCCGAATGCACCGAAGCTCGAGGGCGCGGAGCTCGCGACCCTGCTCTCCCGTCTCCCGGCTGGACGCAAGTCGAAATCCGGATCGAGAAGACATTCCGCTTCGCGGACTACTACCGGACCATGGCATTCGTGAACGCCGTGGCGTCGATTGCCCACCGCGAGGACCACCACCCCGATCTCGCCGTCGCACTACGACCGTTGCGTCGTCGCCTGGTCGACGCACAGCGCCGGTGGCGTCACGTTGAACGACGGTATCTGCGCGGCCAAGACCGACGACGCCGCCGCGGCGTGACTCGCCTGGCGCCACCGGCCGCGCCGGCTCCGGGGATTCTCGAAAGCGGCCTCGTCACCGCGAGCCGGCGCCGGCACTACGCGGTACTCCTGGACACCGGCGAAATCGTCGAGTGCGTGCTGAAGGGCCGCAACACGACGCTCGCGTGCGGCGACCGGGTGCAAGTCGCGCGCATGGCCGGAGGCGGATCGATCGAGTCGGTCGACCCCCGCACCACGCTCTTCTACCGCTCCGACGAATTCCGGGAGAAGCTGATCGCCGCCAACGTCACGCAGGTCATCGGCGTCGTCGCGCCGGACATCGCCGTCGACGAGGAGCTCGTCAACCGCTGGATCATCGGCGCCGAGGCGCAGGGCTGCCGGTTCGTGCTCGCCGCGAACAAATCGGACCAGCAGGGCTACGCCGCCTTTCTGGCCCGACTGCAGCCCTTCGCCGCATTGGGCTACGCCGTCGTTCCACTGTCGGCGCAACGCGACACCTCGCCGCTCCTGCCGCTGCTGCGCGGAGAGCGCACCGTCCTCATCGGCCAGTCGGGCATGGGCAAGACGACGATCCTCAACGCCATCGCGCCGCATGCGCAGGCGAAAACGGCAACGATCTCGGAAGCGCTTTCCACCGGCCGGCACACGACGTCGCAGTCCACGCTGTATCCGCTGCCCGAGAGCGATGGCGGCGGCTGGATCGTCGATTCGCCCGGCCTCAAGGTGTTCGGCCTCGCGCACGTCGCGCCGGAGACGATCGAGGAGGCATTCGTCGAGATCCGGCCGCTGCTGGGCCACTGCCGCTTCCGCGATTGCCGCCACGATCGGGAACCCGGCTGCGCCGTGTGGCAGGCGGTCGACGCGGGCAAGGTCGCCCCGCATCGCGTCGCACTCATGCAGCGCCTCGTTCGGGAAAGTCAGGCGGCGCGCGTGCCGGGACGGTAGCCGCGACGGCGCCGACAACGCGCGTGCGGGCGCCGCGCTGCAGCAGTCCCAACGCGTCGGATCGGTCGCGCGCACCGCGCGGCAGTCAACGTCACGCGCAATGACTCGCGCCCGAGCCCTTTCGCGCGGTCACAGAATGCGATGGCTACCGCCTGCGGCGTCGCATGCGGCGGCCAGGCGAACGCGAATAACCGACGATCGCCGAAGCCTCCGTCGCACCAGCGCACAGCCGGTCTGCGAGGTGCTCGGCAGTGCGCGTCCGTGCGGCTGGGACACCAGAATGACGTAGAGATCCGATACCCGGCTTTGCCGTCCGGCGCGGCGAAGTTAAGCGGACGCTGCGTGCGAGGTAGTACGGTCGCCGGGTCCGAGTGATCCCGGCGGCGCGCGCGTGCCGGACGGCAAGGCCATGCCCCGATGTCGGTAGACCCGGACCATCTTCGGCGCCACAGACGCGCGATAGACCGGTTGCGCGTCTTCAGTCCTGTGTCGCGCGGCGAGTCGCTACATTGACGGCCTCGGACGCACGCCTCCCGACGCACCGGGGAATGCCGAGGTCGAGCAGCCGATTGTCGTTAGCCGCGGCTCAGCAGCGCCGCAACCGCTGTCGGGCGACGAGTCCTGCGGGCACGCGTCACGGCGGATGCCCCGCTCGCGGCAGGTATGGATGCGGCAGACAGGATTCGCAGCATCGTCGACTCCTCTGGAGGTTCGGCGAGACCGAAGGCCAAGCCTGGTTCCGGCAGCGCAAATATGCCGTCAGGGACCGATGCGCGCGCTCGTAGAGAAACCGTAAACCGGTCCTGGGCCGCACCGAATCCGTTGCCTCTTTTACACGTTCTTTATACGACGCCGGGCGGAATTGAACGCGCTCTTTACTTGAGTACCCGATACACTGTGCTCCATGGTCGGGCTGGAAGGAGAAGGCGCCATGGATACGCCCTGTATGTCGCGACCCTGATGCTGAGTGCTGTTCGTTCTGGTCATGCTCGGCTTGATGGTGATCGGTGTGCGCAGCCCTCGATGGCAGCGCCGTCGGTCGCTGGCGAGAAGCGGAGCGCAGGCCCCGGACCCAAACCACCGCGCGTCACCTGCCGCGCGTCCGTAGGCTGCTCGTTTGTCCAGCGCAGCCAGCGCCACCCGGCGCGGGGTTCTGGGGAGCCGGGGAGCGAACGACGCGGGACGCCGATGCGCCGGCCGCCCGAGTCGCGCGGCCTGACGGCTCAGAAGCTTCAGACGTGGCGCTCGTCAATGCCGATGCCAGGCGAAAGCGAAGCGTAATCGCGCAGGACGACACCCGGTAAAGGAGAGAATCGCGGATTTTGTTTTCATTGGCTTGATCGTCGGGTTTTTCTGCCTTGTCGGCCGGATTGATCCGCTTCTGCGCAAGCCTGATGGACAGGGGGCCGCTCATGAACTGGGTCTATTGGCTGAGCGGCGCCGCCGCGCTCGTCATCTTCGTCTATCTGATCGTCGCGCTGTTCAAGCCGGAGGTCTTCGAATGAACACTGCCGGTTGGCTGCAACTGGGTCTCTATGTAGTCGTGCTGCTGCTCCTCGCGAAGCCGCTCGGCGCGTACATGGCCGCGGTCTACGAAGGCCGCGCGCTTCTGGGCGCAGCGGATCGGCGGGCCGCTCGAGCGGCTGATCTACCGCGGCGCCGGCGTCGATCCCGCGCGCGAGATGGGCTGGATCGAGTACGCGCTCGCGATGCTCTGGTTCAACCTGGCCGGCGCGCTGGTCGTGTACGCGCTGCAGCGGCTGCAGCAGTGGCTGCCGCTCAATCCGCAGGCGCATGGCGGCCGTGAGTCCGGATTCGGCGTTCAACACCGCGACGAGCTTCGCCACCAACACCAACTGGCAGGGCTACGGCGGCGAGAGCGACGATGAGCTATCTCACGCAGATGCTCGCGCTCGCCGTGCAGAACTTCGTCTCGGCGGCGACCGGCATGGCGGTGCTGGTCGCGCTCATTCGCGGCTTCGCGCGCAAGGAAGCGAGCGGCATCGGCAACTTCTGGACCGATCTCGTCCGCACCGACCGTCTACATCCTGCTGCCGCTGTCGATCGTCCTGTCGCTCGTGCTGGTGAGCCAGGGCGTGCCGCAGACGTTCGACAAGTACGCGACGGTGACGCTCGTCCAGCCGGTGACCTACGACAGCCCGAAGAACGGCCCGGACGGCCAGCCGCTCAAGGACGAGAAGGGCAATCCGGTCACCGAGAAGGCGACCGCGACCGAGCAGACGATTCCGCTCGGCCCCGCGGCGTCGCAGATCGCGATCAAGCAGCTCGGCACCAACGGCGGCGGCTTCTACAACGTCAATTCGGCGCACCCGTTCGAGAACCCGACGCCGCTCGCGAACTTCCTCGAGGCGCTGTCGATCCTGCTGATCGCGCGCGGCGCTCTGCTACACGTTCGGCAAGATGATCGGCGACACGCGCCAGGGCTGGGCGCTGCTCGCCGCGATGACGCTGATCTTCGTCGCCGCTGCTGGATCGCCGTCTACGCCGGCGAAGGCGCAGGCAACCCGGTGCTCACCGGGCTCGGCGCGGACCAGGTCGCGACCGCGACCAATCCCGGCGGCAACATGGAAGGCAAGGAAGTGCGCTTCGGCGTCGCCAACTCCGCGCTGTGGGCGGTCGGCGACGACCGTCGGCGTCGAACGGCTCGGTCAATTCGATGCACGATTCGTTCATGCCGCTCTCCGGGATGGTCCCGATGTGGCTGATCCAGCTCGGCGAGGTGGTCTACGGCGGCGTGGGCTCGGGCCTGTACGGGATGATCATGTTCGCGCTCGTCGCCGTGTTCATCGCCGGGCTGATGATCGGCCGCACGCCCGAGTATCTCGGCAAGAAGCTCGGCGCCTTCGAGATCAAGATGGCGTCGATCGCGATCCTGCTTCCGCCGCTGCTCGTGCTCTGCGGAACGGCGGTCGCGCGTCATGGTCGACGCCGGCAAGGCCGGGGTCGCCAATCCCGGCGAGCACGGCTTCTCGGAGATCCTCTACGCGTTCTCGTCGGCCAGCAACAACAACGGCAGCGCGTTCGCCGGCCTCTCCGCCAACACGCCGTTCTACAACACGGCGCTCGGCATCTGCATGCTGTTCGCGCGCTACTGGCTCGCGATCCCGGTGCTGGCGCTCGCCGGCGCGTTCGCCGCCGCGAAGCGCGTGCCGCCGTCGGCCGGCACGCTGCCGACGCACACGCCGCTGTTCGTGTTCGTGCTGATCGGCATCGTGATCACCGTCGGCGCGCTGACGTTCGTTCCGGCGCTGGCGCTCGGTCCGGTGGTCGAGCACCTGCTGCATCTACGGCGCAACTGACCGCGCACAACTCCTCGAGGAATCGAACATGGCAACTCTCGTCGCCAAACAGACCGCGCTGTCGTGGTTCGTCGGTCGCGACGCGATGAAGACGGCGCTCATCGACAGCTTCCGGCGGCTGACGCCCCGCTACCAGTGGCGCAATCCGGTGATGTTCGTCGTCTACATCGGCAGCATCCTGACGACGATCCTCTGGCTCCAGGCGCTCGCCGGAAAGGGCGAGGCGCCCGCCGGCTTCATCCTCGCCGTCACGCTCTGGCTCTGGGTCGACGCTGCTGTTCGCGAACTTCGCCGAGGCGATCGCCGAAGGCCGCAGCAAAGCGCAGGCCGCCTCGCTCAAGAGCGCGCGCAAGGACACGATCGCGAAGAAGCTCGCGAAGCCGCAGCGCGACGCGCCGCGCGACGGCCACGCCGTCGGCGAACCTGCGCAAGGGCGATATCGTGCTCGTGGAACAGGGCGATCTCGTCCCCGGCGACGGCGAAGTGATCGAAGGCGTGGCCTCGATCAACGAGAGCGCGATCACCGGCGAGAGCGCGCCGGTGATCCGCGCCGCCGGCAGCGACTTCAACACGGTGACCGGGCGGCACGCTCGTGCTGTCCGGACTGGATCGTCGTGCGCATCAGCGTCAATCCGGGCGAAGCGTTCCTCGACCGGATGATCGGCATGGTCGAAGGCGCGAAGCGGCAGAAGACGCCGAACGAGATCGCGCTGACGATCCTGCTGGTCGCGATGACGCTCGTGTTCCTGCTCGCGACGGTCACGCTGCTGCCCTACTCGATCTACAGCGTCGAGATCGCGAAGGCGGGCACGCCGGTGACGATCACCGTGCTCGTCGCGCTGCTCGTGTGCCTGATTCCGACGACGATCGGCGGTCTCCTGTCGGCGATCGGCGTCGCCGGCATGGGCCGGATGATGCGCGCCAACGTGATCGCCACGTCCGGGCCGCGCCGTCGAGGCCGCCGGCGACTGCGACGTGCTGCTGCTCGACAAGACCGGCACGATCACCCACGGCAACCGCCAGGCGTCGTCGCTCCATCCGGTGTCCGGCGTCACGCCGCAACAGCTCGCCGAGGCGACGCTGCCTCGCCTCGCTGGGCGACGAAACGCCCGAGAGGCAAGAGCATCGTCGCGCTGGCGAAGCGCGCCTTCGGCATCGCGCCGCCGCCGCTCGAGCCCGGCCAGTTCACGATCATCCCGTTCTCGGCGCAGACGCGGATGAGCGGCGTCACCTACCGCGGCCGCGAGCTGCGCAAGGGTGCGCTCGACGCGATCCGCGCCTGGATCGTCGCGCAGGGCGGCGCGCGTCGATCGCGGAGGTCACGGCGCGGGTCGACGACGTCGCGCGGCGCGGCGCGCGACGCCGCTCGTGGTCGCCGAAGGCCGGCACGTGCTCGGCGTGATCGAGCTGAAGGACATCGTCAAGACGCACATCAAGGAGCGCTTCGCCGAGCTGCGCCGGATGGGCATCAAGACGATCATGATCACCGGCGACAACAAGCTCACGGCGGCGTCGATCGCCGCCGAGGCCGTGACGACGACTTCCTCGCCGAGGTGACCCCGAGGCGAAGCTCAAGTCCCGTGCATGGAACTGCAAAGTGAGAGACGCATGGCAGAGAGACAAGTTGCAAGTCCTACAGCATGAAATTGGAGGGCAATTCCGCCCCCCATCGTAGCGGCGTGAGGCGAGGCCTTGCGGTTGCTGCTCGCGTTTAAAGGCGATTCTACGCCCGTTCAGGGCACAGGCCGATAACGCCCGGCTCCTTCGGTACCATAGCGCTCTCACCGTGGCCTCGTGAGGAGGCAAGTTTGTCATTAGATAAGACGTGATTAGGGCGTTAAATGGAAACACACAAAACGGGTGCAACCGAAGTGTTCCGTGTGTTGTCGGACGCAAGGTGCATGGAGAATGAGAACAGCCCCTGCTGACGTTCATCATGAGTCTTGACGACAAGCGATGATACCGCGTGCAGGAAGATCGATCCAGAACAGCTGGAAGTTGTTTGGCACAAAATAAAATAAATAATTGCGCCTTTGAGTCATCGCGCCAATGTCATATCCCAACAGTTGATCGATAGTCTTGCTACGAACCTTCTCGCCCTGCCAGAACTCTGCACTTAGCCGGCAAAGCAGCAGCCCCTTCATGCCGAATGGTGATGTCCGTCTTCCGCTTTTGTTGAATGTCTCTCCGGTTGCACTCCTCGAAGGCGGAGCCAGCATCATCAAACAGATCGCGAATAGCCTCTCATCCTTATTGGCATAGGCGCCGGGGTGGCGTTCTGATCGCAACGCCAAATCCGTGGCACATTTGGAGAATATCTTGATAGATCGACTGGTCGAGCGTAGGCTCAGGCGAAAGGCAGCTGTATTTGATTTAGGAGGCGCCACGACGACCTTCTTTCGATATGTCGGAATGGCAAAGGTCGGTGCCACTGACGTCGTCGTCACCTCATAGGGATTTTTATGGATGCCAAAAGATTTATCTGCCCAAGAATGGTTATGGCCTTCCGTGTTTGAAAACACGCGCGTGCAAAGGAATTCTTTTGATGGAATTGTTATGGGCGGCGACATCATCGTTGAACGCTGCAATATCTCCGCCCTCAACGCGTTCTTGAATTGCTCGATTTGATCAGAAACGTGGGTATTGCAGTATCACACTCCACTGACTCAAGAGTTCGTGGTGACAATAGACTGGTCTGCTAGCTCTGCCTTACCTGATTAAGCGTGTATCTAGAGGGTTTGTATTTCAGCCATTGTGGGCCACCATCGAACGGCAGTGAAACTGATGGATTAACAAGCTGCATTCGTCACGCGCGGTAACTTCCTGACTTACTCTGTTGATAAACATCTCATCATCATCCAGAGTGATCAAACCTACCGAATTTCACGGGCTGGTGGGATAGAGTATTTTTCCGCCAAATAATTCCACATACTGGTGCTCGTTGGCGTTTAAAATCGAGTTCCTATCCGTTGACCTTAGTTCTCCAGTCCGTGTTTCAAGTTTGTAAGGCGTGCGGTTAAATGACCTCAATAAAGAGACGCATACGAGAATACGCCACTTCACATTATCTTCCAGAGGTTGCCGTTAACCGTCATCCCCGGGCACTCTACTTCTTGTAGCCAACAATGATAGGATACACACAGAGCGAAGTGGCGGCGCCTCCTCGAGTGCTAAACACAGCGCCTCCGCTCATGCTAAAACCGAGCCTTTGAGGGCCGGCTTGTGCCTTGAAAACGAGGGAATTGGCCGTGGTGAGCAAATAGGTAGCTCGCCAGCCCATAACCTGGAGGTCAGGTTCTGAACCTGCCCCTGCCATTGAACTTTCTGCCTGTGAATTCATTTCAGCAATGTTCTGTTGGGCCATAGCTCAGTGAGAGGCCTGCTTGCAAGCAGGATGTCGCGACCAAGTCTGGAGTTATCTCTGGATCTACCCACTCGTAATATTGTGAGGGTTCTTCGCATCGACAGACCGCTTCGTTTAGTCGCGTACATATGTTGTCTCTTCGAACGATATTGATACATCACATGATGCGGCCGCAGGTTGAGCGTGCCTTCCAACACAAAAAACACCTTGTCACTACGAAAAACAAAATGTGGCGATCTGCCAGTTCGGCTGACTACCGCAGCAAAGTGGTGGCGTTGGTCGCCGTGCCGAGTGCGTTGCACTATTCGAGCTCAGTCCCCGCCTGGTCATCTTCGTTGCTTGGTGAATAGCCCATCGTAAGTTTCGACTTTCGGATATCTTTCGCCGCTTGCTCTCCATACCCATGTGGTATACCTTGTGGTGATCGACCGACTCGCGCCAAGCCGACCCGCATAGGTGCGCGGCGTCCACCCTTAATACGTCCGCTTCTCGTAATCCGATCCGGGCCGCAGAATACGGATATGAGGTAAACGATTTTCTTCAATGCCGTGCTGGGTCGGCAGCCCGACACGCCTTTGCCAGCTACCATCGGCGGTCAGTAATTTGTTAAATCGCAAAGCACTTCGGCTCTGCCGATATTGAAATCAGCCAACACAAGTACTAACATCTGTAGCAAAACAAGATAGTAGTATAATTATGATGACACTTTGTAAATCAATAATAGTGCCAGTCCTCGTTAGTGATCAAACCATGAAGAATGTGTCGACTATTTATACGCGCGTTTCCACTGGATGAGCAGGCGAAAAACGCAGCCCAGTTTGAGTGACCAACTGGCGCGTTGTCGTGTAAGGGTGCGTCTAAAAACGTGCAAGTGTCTTTAGTCACCATGAAGATGCCGGTGCTGTGTGGAGGGCGTTTTGAGGACGAAACCTGGTCTTCAGCGCCCTCCTTAATGATATTGAGTCAGGCAAAGGCGAAATATGCTCATCGTCCTTGATATGAGCAGCCGTCTGAGTCGCAATGTTGAACACCAGGCAATAATCCGACGGCGGATAGCAGCCGGAGCTACATTGCCTTTGCGATATGGATGGTAGATACGCCAAAGGCAAGAGCTACAACTCGACATAAACGCAGCCTTGCCGCCTATGAACGCAGCAAGATCCGTGAGCGGACAAAGAGAGGTCGCCGTCGGGCAGCATCAGAGAAGGGTATACAAACGCAATCCATCGCGAGTCCGTTCGGGATACTGCTATCCCCAAGACCAATGACGCTTTACTTGGTCGTTATTCATTGAGCAACGTGGAAGGTATCAACTCTGTGGAGGCGGAAGCCCTTTGGTGCGCAAAATTTTGAACGTGCACGGGGGCGAGTCGCTGCATGGCGTAGCCTGATGGCTAAACGCACAATACCATATCCCTTTGCCGGCTCGGAACGGCTATGTAGTATTGGCGCGTTTCTACCATCAAACGAATCCTTTGGCAATCCCGTTTATATGGGCAAAGGCGTCCACGGACGGCATGAGCGCAGATTTGATGAATCGTTGCCGCAAAAGAATACTCACGGGAAGCGGTATTCTTTAGCCTTACATTGTGCGTGAAACGCCCAAAGAAAAGCGGCTGGCATAGATCGCCCTGGCCATTGTTGATGCACCAACACGTGGACGCGTCAGAAAATGGTCACAACTACCGCAACCCGCACGGCGGGCGTCCTGATCGAAAATATTCCTGACGGGCCTTATTCGCCGCCCAAAATGCAAACGCACCATGCACGCTTCCAAGCGCATGCGGAAACGCAACGCCGGCTCAAATTGCAGCCGGCAAACTGACTGCCTTGGCTTGACTACCGCTATGCCCGTCGTGATTCACGTCCTTCTAAACACTGGGGGTGTCACCAACGCAAAAACATTATAACGGTAATAAAGCGAGACTGCAGTGTTTATAATATTTTTATGCTGCCCGCCACCCGAGTACACATTGTGGCGGCTTTGAAAGCCTTTCGAGAAACCCAAGCCTGCGAATTTAAAGCAGCAAGACATTAGTAAAGCCTTCCTGAAACCTGAATCAACTGCAAAATTCGAACGGCGTTAGTGAAGGTGCGTAACCATCGACGCAAACTTATGTATCTGAACCTTGGTGCCGACTGCTACTTCATGAAACGCGCTTCGCAAAATCATCATCACAATCTGTACCCGGTTGGAGGTGACGCCGAGCGCAGTGGCTCAGCGCGCTCTTGGTCACATGCCGGTTCGAGACGGATGAGGCGAAAAGTTTCGGTGATGCATTGAGCGCCAGCAATACGTAACCGAACGAAGCAC
>ERZ1370068.5277-contig-4305_pt1 | contig 130939 bp, 221 predicted proteins | sample MGYA00561227_ERZ1370068 | MGnify/ENA primary metagenome ERZ1370068 (study PRJEB38410, sample SAMEA6850437) | metagenome | study: Metagenomic assessment of the ecological functions of the soil: analysis of the soil microbiota associated with the...
GTGTACTTCGTTCAGTTACGTATTGCTGTCTGACTGTGCTGCAGTTCGAATAAAGAGTCGCCATTCGATGGGCGATGTGAATTCTGTAAGCAGGTGGCGCCGTCCACACGATTTCTCTAATGCCTGCGCTGCTGCCTCATTCCTCCTCCAGAACCGGCCGCTCTGCCGCTGTGGCTGGTGAGCGAGACCGCGCTGAAACCCTGGTTGGCAGCGCAGCCGCCGCCCATTATTCAGTGGTCGGGTGAGGGTGTGGCGGTTTCAGGCGGAACGGCACCGCGTGCTGCTGCCGGACGCGGGAGCAGGAAGATATCTGCAGCAGCGCTCGGGCTCAGACGCCTGATGGATCTGCGCGAGCTCAGCCTGTGGCATGTCGCCGGACTCACCGATCGCTTGCCTCCCGGTGATTTTCGTTGTGCTACGGAGTTGCCGCAGCCACGCAACTCAATTCGCGCCAGGGTTTCTCTATGGCCCCGAGTACCGCTTCAGGCGGGTATCGCCCATCCACCCGCCGCCTTGCGCGTCGCGCGCCTGGTCGCGCCCGCCCCAACTGCGATGTCGCTCACGTGGAGTGCGCTTATCGCGCTCTGACGTGGGCGCGTGATCTCAACACGCCCGCAAGCGATCTCGGCCCTCGTGAAGGCTCGCGGTCGAAGTGGTGAACCTTGCGAAACAGTTTTCAGCCAAGCATCGAGTGCGTGGAGGGCGCGCAACTGCTCGAGCAGAACCACATTGATTCCGCGGTCGGCCGCGCCAGCAAACCGACCGTTACCTAACCCGGATCTGTCATGGGGCAGTCGTGGCGCGCATCACCCTCGTTGGCAAGGGCGTGTGCTTCGATAGCGGCGGCCTCGATCTCAAGAATGCGTCGTCGATGCAGCTCATGAAAAAGGATATGGTGGCGCTGCCTGTGTGCTTGCACTGGCGCGCATGATCATGGAATCACCAATTGTTGCCAGTGCAGCTAAGGGTATTGATCCCGCCGTTGAGAACAGCGTTGGCGGTGATGCCTACCGGCCGGGAGATGTGCGGCGACGCGCAAAGGCCTTGGTTGAAGTCCGGCAACTTTTCCGATGCCGAGAAGGGCGGCTGGTGCTCACCGATGCGCTCGCCGCAGCGGACTCCGAGTCGCCGGATCTCTTGATCGACCACGGCGACATTGACTGGCGCCGCGCGCGTCTTCCTGCGGACCAGAATTGCCGGCTCTATACGGCAACGACAGGTCGCTTTTTGCGCAACTCCTGCATCACGGCCAGGAGCAGCATGACCACGCTCTGGCCAATGCCGCTGGGCCGTACGAAGATCTGGCCAGTAAGTTGCCGATCTTGAAAGCCTAGCCTCGGCATTTGCCGGCGTTATCGGCGCGCTGGCTTCTCCAGGCGCTTCGTCTCGGAGACGTACGCGCACATGGCTGCACGTGGATCTGGCCGCCTGGAGATCCGAAAGAGCGTCGGGCCGGCCGGCAAGGCTGAGGCGCAGACCGTGCGCACGATGCAGCTGCTTGCACTGATCAAAGAACGCAGCGCCGCGGCCAGTCTGAAAGCAGCATGCTGGTCATCGCACCGCGTGATCTGGCGTTCCTGGTTCTCATCAATCTCATCTGGGGTCTAGAACTTCATCGCTGAGCAGGATCGGCGTCGGTGGGTCCCACCCCTGAACGCTGCACGGCCCTGCTGCTGATTTGCCTCGCACTGATTCTTGCGCCTTTCATTCGCTGGCATCGCGGCCCGGTGGGTCCGCTGGTGGTCGCAGCGCTGTTTGCAGGCGGATTGCATTCTCACTGCTGCTGGTCGGACTACAGCTGACGGACACGGTCTCCCGCGGTGGCCATTGCCTGCCCGGGTCAGCTCGGCGTGCCGTTCGCCTCGCTGATGTCGATCGTGGTACCTCGGCGAAGTCGTGCGCTGGCGCGCGTTGGTCGGGCATCCCTGCTGTCGTTTTCCGGTGTGATGGTGATGGGGCTCGGCCCGTGTTCCCAGTTCTGGCGGGGGCTCGCTTGCGTGGTTCTGTCGGCGACCGCGGATCCATCGGCCTGATGGCCATCAAGCGCTTGCGGGAAATCCGGCCGCTCGAGTTGCAAGCGTGGTTTCGCGCTGATCCAGCGCGCCACTGATCCTCATCTTCAGCGTGATCTTCAGAATCAGGGGCAGGTCGCCGCAATCAGCAATGCACACTGGAGTGCCTGGGGAGCGCTGGCATTGCTGTTCAATGTCTGGCGCTCAGCCTGCTGGCACCACACGGAGCTACTTCTATCTCGTGCAGCGCTACCCGGTGTAGCGACGTGTCGCCGCGCTGACGGTGTCTTTCTCGCCGCTGTTCGGCGTACTCTTCTTGTGGTGGCTGACGCTTCTCGACGACCAGCTCACGGGCCGCATCGCCGGGGGACTAATGACTCTCACGGGTGTATTCATCATCGCTTGCGGCGCAGAAGCGCAGATCGCCGACACTGGGCTCGTGAACCGACAGCGCAGGGACGACGATGTGAAGAAGAAGCACAAGAGGAGCAGGCGCCAGACCTGGCTCATCGATGCACGCCGCTTTTCGCGCGCGTGGTAGTGGACGGCATTACCGCGAGCGCCGGCGCGAGCCATGTTGCGCGCGGTTGGTTTTGCTGGATGAGGACTTCGCCAAGCCACAGGTCGGCATCGCTTCGACCTGCGAGCACCGCGGCTCCGTGCAACGTGCGCTATCGATGGCCTGGCACGGACCGCGGCACAAGCGGTCGATGCCGCCGGCGCCAAAGCCGTGTTGTTCAACACGATCACGGTTTCCGATGGCATCTCGATGGGATTCTCCGGGAATGCGGTACTCTCCTGGTACGTCGCGCGAGGTAATCACGCCGGGTTCGATCAGAGAAACGGCGGTGGGCGCGCGCAGGGATTCGATGGCGTAGTCGCAGTTGGAGGTTGCGACAAGAACATGCCCGGCTGCCTGATGGCGCTCACGGCGCGCCTGAACCCGGCCGGCCGTGTTCGTGTACGGCGGAACGATACGTCGGGCACTGCGCATCGCGACATCGTGGCGAGCGATATTCAGAAGCTTAGTAGAGCGGACATGCAGAGCGGCCGCGTATCGGACCGCGCAGCTGCTCGAGGTCGAGCGCGCTGCGGTTCCTGGAGCGGGAAGCTGCGGTGGGATGTACACTGGCAAACACGATGGCGTCGGCGATCCGAAGCGCTCGGCATGAGCCTGCCAGTACCAGTTCAGCCCGGGAGGCAGAATCGAAGCAAACGCGACGGACGATTGTACGGCGCGCGGGCTGCGGCGTCGGTTGCTCTCATCAGGGCGGGGATCTGTCCGGCGGACATCCTCGCACGCCGAGCCTTCGAAGGCGTTACACGGCCCCGTGATCGCGCTCGGCGGCTCCACCAACGCCGTGCTGCACCTGCTGGCTGGCCGGCCTTCACTGCGGCCGCGAGTGCGACTGTCTGCTGGTTGAGCTTCACGCGCATCGGCGGACGTGTGCCCGGTGCTCGCCGATTCGCAAGTCTGGCGGCGGGCGCTACCTGATGTCCGAGCTCGCTCGACCATCGGGGCAATCCGAGCCATTGCTTCCGGTTGCTGCTCGATCGAGGAACTTTCTTGCATGGCGATTTGCATGGCGGTGAGCGGCCTGACGATGGCGGCGCCAGAATCCTGCGCGGCGTCGCCCCGTGTCCCCAAGGACAGGACGTGATACGGCCGTTCGATGCCTCCTAATCAGAAGGATGAGCCATCTGGTGATCATGCGCGGCAACCTTGCCCCGGAAGGCGCGGTGGCGAAGATCAGTGGCAAGGAGGGGTTCGGTTTCCGCAGGGAGTGCGAGGGTATTCGATTCCGAAGAGCGGGCGCTGCAGGCGATTCTCGATGGCACGGTCGTGGCAGGCGATGTGGTCGTTATCCGCTACGAAGGGCCGAAGGGCGGACCCGGCATGCGGGAGATGTTGAGCCCCACGAGCGCGATCGCCGGTGAGGGCCTCGGGGACAAGGTGGCTCTAATCACTGACGGGCGCTTCTCGGGGCAGCCACGGATTCGTGGTAGGCCATGTCTCGCCTGAGGCCGCGCTGGGTGGACCGCTCGCGTCGTGCGTGATGGCGATCGGCGTCGTCATCGACGCAGGCAAGCGCTAACGACTCTGACGTGAGCTACCGAGCTCAACGGCGAGGCCGAGCGGCGGACGCCGCGGCCCAAGGCCATACGGGGCGTGCTGGGCAAGTACGCAGCCAGTGTCAGCAGTGCTTCATTGGTGCGGTCACTGAACCGGTGACCGCCCGCCTGCGTTAGATACGAAGGGCTGCGCGCTTTCTGCAGCATTGAACGGGTACGGTGAGACAAGGGCCAAGGAGCTGTTGTTGCTTCGCTACCATCAGGGCTGGCAGTGGGCTAGTTCTCCCAGAGTTACGCATCGAGGGCGAGTTGCGAATGGATAAGTTTTTCGCGCCGTGCGCACGAGTCCGAGCCGGGGTGAAAGACGTGCAAAAACGCCTCCATGGCCTCGATTCGACTCATCGCAGAACGTGGTTGTTTTGTACAAGTCGTCCGGGTAAAGTTGCGCCCGCGACGCGCCGGCGGACTCCATCAAAAAGCCAAGCGCGATCGATCCACTGAAGGGGCCGAGGGAGCGGCCCGGAAACAAGCTGGCGGGCCCGGGTCAAAAAGCGGACGCGGACTCAGGGCGAATTCGCCTCTGCAAACTGGGAACTCCTTTGAGGGCGCAAACTCTTCGATTGAGAGATTAGCTGAAGATTGAACCGTCTATGTCGGCGCCTGCCGCGTCGGCTCGGACCTCCAACACAAAATCCACCGATATGGCATACGCGCCTGAATCAATTTACTCACCGCGTCTGCGCGACGCGCGATCTTTCTGGTCGTACTCCTGCACGTCTTTCTTCTGCTATGGCCTGAAGAATGGACTGGCACGACATGCGCTCGAACTCATCACCGGTCCTGTCGAAGTGAAGATGATCGATGAGATCATGCCGGAGAAAAAGAGCCGCCACCTCCGCCGCCCAGGGTGGAAACGCCGCCGCCATTCGTGCCCCCGCCCGAGATCTCGATTGAGGTCCCGGCTGATGCGCCAGCGAGTAATGCGATCGTCGCGGTGCAGACGACACGCCCCGCGACTCCACCGCCGAAGCCCGCGCCTTCCGGGAAAACTCCGCCGCGTTCCGATCCGAAGCACCCGCTCAGCCAGCCGGAGTATCCGCCGACCGCCCGCCGCCTCGGGCGGGAAGGAACCAGTGGTGCTCCTCATCTATCGTGCAGGCCGACGGCAAGGTCGGCGATGTGAAGGTTCATAAGACCAAGCGGCTTCTGATAAGCTGGATGAGGCCGCTGTGCGCGAGGCCAAGCGCTCGTGGCGCTTCATTCCGGCCAAGGAAGGCAACACTCCGGTGGCCGAATGGGGACAGTTCGCGGTGACCTTCCGGCTCACCGACCAGTGATCAAGTCAATTCAGGGCTGATATTCAAGAGGACAATCCGTTTATGGCAACACCCACCACACCACTCACTACAGACAACCCATATGGCCTTCGAACAACTCTGGGCGCGAGGGCGACTTCGTAGCCAAGGGCACTCTGATCCTGCTGTTGATCATGTCAGCCCTGTCCTGGTGGGTCCATGATCACGCAAAGCTTGGGACCAGCGCCGGCTGCGCTCGCCAGGCGAAGCAGGCGGAGCGTGATTTCTGGAGCGCCGGCAGCCTCAAGACAGCAGCCATCGACACGCTCAAGGGCGAAGGACAACGCGTTTCGGTATATCGCCGAGGAAGGCATGCGTGCCACCCAGCATCACGAGGGTCGGCTGACCGACCAAGTCGATCTGAACGAAGTGGATCACGCAGGCTCTGCAGCGTGCGCTCGACGGCGATCACCAACAACGCCTGTCAGGGCGGCTTGCCGATCCTCGCGACCGTCGGCTCCACCGCGCCATTCAGTCGGACTGTTCGGAACGGTGTGGGGCATCTATCACGCGCTCATCAACATCGGTATCGCCGGCGAGGCGAGCATCGACAAGGTCGCGGGCCCGGTGGGCGAGGCACTCATCATGACTGCCCTCGGTCTCGCGGTCGCGGTGCCCGCAGTGTTCGGCTACAACGTCCTGTTGCGCCGGAACAAGGTCCTCATCGAGAAGTTCAAGTATTTCGCAACCGACATGCACGCCTACCTGCTGAGCGGTGCGCGCGTTGGCACGGGCGACGTATCCGTCAAGGCGGGCGCGCGGCCGGTCGGTGCGACCGCCGCTGCACGTTCATTAAGTCGGGCGGCCCGAGCAGCGGAGGAATATCGCCATGGCGATGAGCGTCGGAGGCGGGGAAGAAGGGCGGCATGATGGCGGAGATCAACACCACGCCGCTGGTGGACGTGATGTTGGTGCTGCTCATCATCTTCTTGATCACCGTACCCGTGATCACCAAGACCATCAACCTGCAGCTGCCGCAGCGGTCAACATCCCGACGCAGACCAAGCCGGAGAACATCACGATCGCGATCGACACCAGGAGGGCGACTACTACTGGAACGACAAGTCGATCCCGGACCAGCAACGCGATGCTCGAGCAGGCTGAAGACGGTCGCCGTGATGAAGCCGCAGCCTGAAGTGCATGTGCGTGCCGACAAGAATGTCCGCTACGAATACGTGGGTCGTGTGGTGGTGCTCACGCAGCGCGCGGGAATTCTGAAGGTGGGCTTCATCACCGAGCCCGACCGTGGCATGCGCGGCTGCGCGGGCGCGCTGAGCGAGGAGAGTCAGACTCATGGCAATGCAGTGTTGGTTCAGGCGCCGACGACCAGAGCATGGTGCGACATCAACACCACGCCGCTCATCGACGTGATGCTGGTGCTGCTCATCATGCTCATCATCACCATCCCGGTGATGACGCACGCGGTGAAACTGGACATGCCGCGGCGGCGTGCCGCCGGAGCAACTGACGGAGCCAGTCGTGATCGACATCGAAGTGGATTTCGATGGCACTGTGCTCTGGAATGGCACGCCGGTCGCCGACGAGCCGACGCTCTGAGCTATCTGCAGACGGAGTCCGGTAAGGATCCGCAGCCGGAAATTCACCTGCGTCCCAACAAACGCGTGAAGTACGACTACGTCGCGCGCGTGCTCGCGGACGCGCAACGGCTGGAGCATCCGGAAGATCGGCTTCGTCGGCGGCCAAAGAGTTCATGGAGCAGCGGCCGCTGCCGGCGACATTCGGTCGCCGTTCGGCCGGGCACCCGCAGATTCTAGAAGCGCCGGGATGATGAGTCCCGGCGTATTTGTTCGAGCCATCGCAATTGCGAGGAAGATCAATGAAGCATCGAGTCACTCGACTCCTGTTCCTGGCTTTGGCTGGCGTTGCGCTGCTCGCGCCGTTCGCGCCCGAATCGGCTTTCGCGGCTGACGAGAAGCCTCCGGCGCAGCACGTCAGCAGCAAGCTGGTCGCGCCCCTGAGGCGGCGCGGGAAGCGATGCAGAAGCAGGATTGGGATACCGCGATTGCCAAGACTCCTGGAGCGAAAGCGAGTGCCCGATCAGACACCGTACGACAAGTACCAGATCGCCCGAATTCCTCTCGTTCCTGTACCTGAAGAAGGAAGACTACGCGAACGCGGCGGGCCCCTACGATGATCTGCTGGCGAGCGAGTTCCTGCCCGCCGATCAGTTGGAAGACCGCGCGCGCGTCGCCAGCGACTACTGAATTTCCAGCTCAAGAACTACCCCAAGGCGGCCGAGTACTGCAAACGCTGGATCGAAGCCAGCGGTGGCTACCAAGCCTGAGCCCTTGCGCTGCTCGGCCAGACGTATTACGTGCAGGACGATTTTGCCAATGCCGCCAAGCAGATCGATACCGCGATCGAGATGTCCACCAAGGCAGGCAAGCCGGTAACAGAACAGTGGCTGCAGCTGGCGCTCAGCAGCTATGCGGAGCTGGATGACGACGCCGGGATCAAGAAGAGTCTCGAGCAGCTCCTGCGCCAATATCCGTCGCCCAAGTACTGGGACCAGATGTTCACGATCCTCCAGAACCGCCGCGACAGCGATGGTCGCACCACGATGAACCTGTACCGGCTGATGTTCGACGCCGGTCAGCTCAAGCGTCCCGACGACTACACAGAACTTGCGCAGTACACCTTCGAAGCGGGAATACCGGCGAGTCCGTTGAAAGTCCTGAAGCAGGGCTTCGACAAGAATCTGCTGGGTGGGAAGGATGAGCAGCGCCGCAAGCCAGCTCCTGGCGGACGCGCAAAGCAGGCAGCGAGCGATCAGAAATCACCTGCCGGCAGCCTGAAAAGAGAAGCAATAGCGCTGCCAGAGACTGGTGTACGCGCGGACGCGGTACTCGGCATCGCGCACGCTGAGCTACGACCAGTAACGACAAGGCTATCGAGGCCCTACAGCGCGTGGATTGCAGAAGGGCGGGGTCAAGCGCCCGAAGAGGCGCAACTCATGCTGGGGCGCGCCCTTGCTCAAGGCGAATCGCAGTGCCGACGCCGTTAAGGCCTTCGAGGCTACTTCAAAGAGCTCAAAGCTTGCCGAGGTGGCGAATCTTTGGGCAATCTACGCGCAGAAGGGCGCGGGAACGCCGGCTGCCTGAATAACAACGCGCTCGCGGCATGCTCAATTTCGAGGTGTACAGAGGTGATGCGTAAGGTATCTTGTCGTTTGGCTGCTCGCCGCCCAGATAGTCACTGTCGGCGCGACGACGCTGAATCGCTTCCGACGCGCTGCCGTGGCTGAGGCCAAGTTCAGCAAGGCGGTTGCGCACGCCCCTCAAGGCAGCGCGGGAGGCGATCCAGAAGAAGAACTGGGACGTCGCGATGACCAAGCTCAAGGAGGCGAACGGCCAGGCGACCAAGACGCCATGCGAGCAATACTCCATCAACGAGCTGATGGCCTACGCTGATGCTGCGCACGGGCGATTCAGCCCGGCGCCGCGAAGCTCTATGAGCAGAATCTCGAGCTCCGGCCGGGTGCCTGCAGACCGGGTTCCGGCGCGTACCAAGACACTCGCGCAACTGTTCTTCCAGATCGAAGAACTATCCGAAAGGCGATCGAGTACGGCGATCGCTGGCTGAAGAACAGCCCCGGTGACGCCGATGCCTACCTGCTGGTCAGCGCAGTCTTACTATCAGCAGAAGGATTGCAAGAACGCCTCGAGGTACGTGCAGCGGGGAATGGATGCCGCGCACAAGGCTGAATCAGCCAGTCAAGCAGAACTGGATGGACCTGAAACTGTTCTGCCAGGATGCGCCATGGGCGACACGCAAGGCGTGATCGATACCCGCATGCAGCTGGTCCGTAACTACCCGACCAAGGGAGCATTGGGACGCCTTGCTCGTGACGGGTCAGAAGCAGGACGACGACAACGAACTGGTCACGCTCAACTACTACCGCCTGATGTTCGATCTCGATGTGCTCAAGAAGCCCAACGACTACAAGCGAAATGGCGGATGTCGGACATCACCGCCAAGAGTTCCTGGGTGAGGCGCTGGTGGTGATGAACAAGGGGTTCGAAGAACAAGGTGCTCCGAGACCAAGGATCGCGAGCGCTTACACGCGCCTCGCTCAACAACGCGCTCACCAGGCGCAGGCCGTCAAGGCTGATCTACCGAAGCTCGAGGCTGAGGCGCGCGCCGAAAGACCGGCGAGGGCGGATGTCGGCCTCGGCATGACGTACACAAGGTTCGCCCAGTACGATACAGGCCGTTGAGGCTCTGCAGCGCGCGCTGCAGAAGGGTGCCGGCAAGCGCAAGGACGAAGCACAGATCGCCCTCGGCCGCGCTACCATCGAAGCTCAACCAGAAAGACGCCGCCCGCAAAGCCTTCAAGGCGGTGCCTGAGGATTCACAGCTGGCGCGCGTCGCCGGGAACTCTACGCGATCTACGCCTCGCAATCCTGAAGCTCACCTGGCACCTGAGCACGCGGGCCGTGGACCACAGGTTCACGGCCCGCTGTCTGTTCAGGAGCGCCGGAAAAGGGTCAGCCACTGCGACCAGCGAGCACCGGTGTGGATCTCCGCAACTGATCGCGAGCGGCGATGCGCTTCGGCGTGCCCGCGCCGATGTCCGAGGCCAACCGGACCGCGCAATCGGCCCGAGTCTCGCAGCAGCGGCCCAAGCTCGGCCGGCGAGACGGCGACGACGCCGCTCACGCGGCCGAGCAACCCAACGTACGGAATCAATGACTCTGCAAGCTGGCGCAGGTAGTGCAGATCAGCCTGCAAATTGTGACTCATCACCACGCGGCGTCGTAGCGTGACCAGATCACGCGCGCAGCGGAGTTCATCGGCGGGCGCGCTGATCAGCTCGTTGCGCCTCCGGAAGATGCTCCCGACCGCGTAGTGCGGGTCGGTGGTCGCAGATCGTTACGGCTCCAGCCCAGTTCGGCGTGCAGCGCTGCACGACTGGTGAAGCACGGACCGGCACCGGGAGAAGAGATCCGGGGTGGCGGATCCACGCGGCCGGAGGAACACGCTGACGAGCGAATTACCACTGCCGACCTCCACGAGCTCCGCGGCCGACGCAGCGCCATTCAAGCGCGCCAGCTTCTCCTTCACGACAACGCCCGATATCGCGTCGGCGGCGTGGGCCGTCGAACACGCATCTGCCGACAGGCCAGGCACGGTCTGGTCGAGGCGCACGATGGTGGCAAACCAGATCGGTTCACGTAGCCGCAGGGCAACCTCGACGCGATCCAGCGGATGGTAGTTGTCGGCGGCATTGAGTCGCTGCAGCAGGATGCTCATCGCTCCTTCGCAGCCGAGCCCGGAGCCCCCAGATCAAATCGTCTGAGGTGCGCAGATCATATTCAACCAGTTGCCGCGAGTCCGGTCTCGATTACGGACCTCGCACGTTCCAGCAGATCCGTCTCGAGACAACCACCGGAGAGCAAGCCGCACGCTGTTCCGTCGGCGTCGATCAGCATGCGCGCCCCGGGCTTTCGGTAGGTGGAACCGCTGGTCGCGACGATTGTTGCGAGCGCGAGGGAGCGACGGACAGCGCGTCGTGGCTCCAGGAAGCCCAGTAGTGCAGTGAGACTGGAATCCATCGGCGCGCGATTATGCCAGCGAGGACGAAATTAAACATTCAGTGAGACCACCTCATTGCGACCGCGCGCGCCCCAGCATAAATTAATCGCACGTTTAACAGCGGAGCAGATCATGAGTCGCCAATTGCGGGTGGCGCTGGCGCGCCGCCCTGGCCGGCCTCGGGGCGGCAACGATCCTCAGGTTCGCGACGCTCTGCTCGAGGCCGCGCGAACCCTGTTTCTGCGCTACGGATTTCGCGCCGTATCGAGCCGGCAGGTAGCCGCAACTGGCGCGTGTGAACCCGGCGATGATTCACTACTACTTCGATGGTAAGGACGGGCTGTATCGCGCCATGCTCGAGGAGCGCGATCTCTCCGGTGCCTCACACGCCTGGCAGCGATGTTGGGCCAGCAGGAGAGTGCGGACATCGAGGGTCTCGCGCGCACTTACATGCGCGTACTCTCCGCCAATCCCTGGATTCCAGGCCTGATCGTGCGTGAGGTGCTGTCACCGGATGGCTCTCTTTCGCCAGGTCTTCATTCGCGATCTCGCGGGCGCTTCGCGCCGATGCTGCGTACCGTCATCAGGCGCGAGATCGACGCCGGGCGTCTGCGTAGCGATCTGGATGCGTCACTCACCTGCGTGTCATTGATGAGTCTCGCGCTCTTCCCGCTTCATATCACTGCCGATCTCCAGCCGCGTGCTCGGAGTAGACAGCAGCGCAGCGGGCATCGACGCGCTGATTGGGCACACGATGCGCGTCTTTTTGCACGGCGTGGCGGCGAAGGATGGATTCAATGTGTAGGGCCCTGTTTTGGTGTCCGGTGGCATTGCTCGCGCTCACCGGGTGTAACGGCGAGCAGTCTCGGATGTAGCGCTCGGCACCTTGGAGCGGATCGGCTGGAGTTGCCGGCGGAAGCGCACGAGCCGGTGATCGAGATTCTTGCTGGCGAAGGAGAGCACGTGACCGAAGGCCAGGTGCTGCTCAGGCTGGACGGCGTGAATGGCGCTGCCCAGGTAGCGAGTCTCAAGGCTCAGGCGAGCGCAGCCCAGCATCGCTTGGACGAGCTGATCAAGGGCCCGCGCGCGGAAGACATCCTCGGAGGCGCGCGCCCGTCTGGCGGGCGCAGAGGCGCAACTCGAAGGCGAGAGCAAGGAATACGAGCGAGTCCGCGAGCTGGTGCAGCGCAAGCTGACCAGCCAGTCGAGCCTCGATCGGCAGCGCGCCGCGCGCGACAGCGCGGAGGCTTCGCGCAAGGCTGCCCATGCGCAGCTCACGTTGCTCCTGAAGGGCACGCGCATCGAGGAACTGGACCAGGCGCGTGATTCCCTGGCTCAGGCGCAGGCACAGCTGCAGCAGGCCGAGATCAGTGCACAACGGCTCACGGTTCGCGCACCGCGCGCAGGCATCGTCGAAGCCTTGCCCTACAAGGTTGGAGATCGCCCACCAGCCGGCAGTCCCGTGGTCGTGATGATCGCGGACGGCACTACGTACGCACGCGTTTATGTGCCGGAGCCCATGCGCGTACGCGTCCAGGCGGGCACACCCGCCAGTGTGCTTGTCGATGGCAAAGAGCAGTCATTCGCTGCGAGGGTGCGCTACATCTCGAACGAAGCTTCCTTCACGCCGTACTTTGCTCTGACGCAGAAGGATCGCAGCCGCCTCAGTTACCTCGCCCATGTCGATCTGGAAGCAGAGCAAGGAGCTTCGCTGCCAGTGGGAATTCCTGTCGAAGTGCGCTTTGGCGAGACGCATCAGGCCAAACGATGAACCATGAACCGGCAATCAGCGCCCGGGGATTGACGCGGCGGTTCGGGACTCTCACGGCCGTCGATCACGTCGACCTCACCATCCCCAGGGCGCAGATCTACGGTTTCCTGGGTCCGAACGGTTCCGGCAAGTCGACAACGATTCGCATGTTGTGCGGGTTGCTGCTGCCCAGCGAGGGCGCGGTACAGGTCCTCGGCCACGATGCGACGCGCGACTCGGAGATGCTGCGCCAGAAGATTGGCTACATGACGCAGCGTTTCTCACTGTGGGAAGACCTGACGGTGCTCGAGAACCTCGAGTTCATCGCCGACATCTTCGGTATCCGTCGTGCCGAACGTACCGCGGCGCCTTGAGGGGGCGCTCGAGGAATTCAATCTGCGCGACCGCGTGGCGCAGCGCGCCGGCACGCTGAGCGGCGGACAGAAACAGCGACTGGCGCTGGCGGCCGCGGCGCTGCATGAGCCGGAGCTGCTGTTGCTCGACGAGCCGACGAGTGCCGTCGACCCGCAAAGTCGGCGCGACTTCTGGGAAAGTCTGTTCCGGCTCGTCGAACAGGGGACCACCATCCTGGTGTCGACGCACTACATGGACGAAGCCGAACGTTGCCACCGGCTTGCGATTCTCGACAGCGGGCGGCTGGTCGCGGAGGGAGCGCCGAAAGCTCTCATGGAAGACATCGACGCTATCGTGATCGAAGTCGAGACCGAAGACATTACCGGAGCCCGCGCCGCGCTGGCGGGCGTCAGTGCGGTCAACAGCGTCGCGCAGCTCGGCACGCGGTTGCATGTGCTGCTCGACCGTTCTACTCCCGATCCGCAACGGCTGGTGCAGGCTGCATTCGAGCGCGCTTATGTGCAGGCGGGTGTGGAGCTCACCAGAGCAAGCCTCGAAGACGTGTTTGTCGCGGCCACCTTGCCGGGTCGCAGGCCGAACGGGCAACGGCGGGGGCTGAGTTCCGGGAACGCACTATGATCCCGCCCGCAATCGCGCAGTCACTCGGGCGCATTCGCGCCATCGCCGCCAAGGAATTCCGGCAGCTCGGGCGCGATCGACTGACGTTTGGGATGGTGGTTGGAATACCGCTGGTCCAGATCCTCATCTTCGGTTACAGCATCAACTTCGACGTACGCGACATCGGCACCGGCGTCGTGGATCAAGCGGGCACCTCCGGTTCCCGTGCGTTGATCGCCGACCTGCAGGCAACGCAGGTCATCCACGTGAAGGAATACCTGCGCTCACCCGCCGAGCTCGAGGCCCGTATCGCGAGCGGCGCTCTGAGTGTGGGTGTGTATGTACCACCTGACTTCGAGCGTCGCCGTCTCGATGGAGATCGCACTGCCGTACAGATCCTCGTCGACGGCAGCGAACCGAGCATCGAGAGCGTGGTTCGAGGCATCGCCGAGCCGAGTTCGCGCCGCGCGCCGGGATCAATGCGCCGGATAAGCGCCTGATCGAAGTTCGCACGCTCTACAACCCCGAAAAGCGCACGGCCGTGCAGATCGTGCCGACGCTCATCGGCGTGATCCTCAATATGACCATGGTCCTGTTCACTGCCATTGCGCATCGTTCGCGAACGCGAGCGCGGCAACCTCGAACTGCTGATTACGACCCCGGTGAAGCCGGCGGAACTGATGGCGGGCAAGATCGTTCCCCTATATCCTCGTCGGTCTCATCCAGACCACGCTCATCCTGGTGGTCGGATGGTGGCTCTTCGATGTGCCTTTCAGCTCCAACCTGGTGAGTCTGTACGTGGCTGCCTGCCTGTTCATCGCCGCGACGCTGATGCTGGGATTGCTGATTTCGACCGTCGCGATGACGCAGTTCCAGGCTGTGCAGCTCGGGTTCTTCACCATGCTGCCGTCCATCCTGTTGTCAGGCTTCATGTTCCCGTTCGATGGCATGCCGGCTGCGGCGCAGGCAATCGCGCAGGTGCTGCCGCTCACGCACTTCGTAGACCTGGTGCGGGGCATCGCGCTGCGCGGTGCGCCCCTCAGCAGCATGCCCGCACCGTTGCTCAAACTTAGTGCCTTCCTGGTCATCACGCTGATCCTGGCGGCACGGCGATTTCGCAAGCGGTTGGACTGAGCCGGGCTGGCGCGCGGCGGGCTGATAGGATGATGTTTGCGCCGGAATGAGCCGGCATGGACGTCCAGTGGCAGCACAGTCATACAAAGAGGGCGACTGGTTCGCGGTTCCAATGCCGCACGGCTTCGCCGTCGGCTTGGTGGCTCGCCAGCCGAAGCGCGGGCCGGTGATCCTTGGCTATTTTTTTGGCCCGCTTCGCAAGCAGCTCCCGGATGAGGCGGAGCTGACCCAGATCAAGGCGGAGCAGGCCAGCCTCATCTGCCGATTGAAGGATGGCGCCCTGCACCGTGGACTGTGGCGGGTGATGGGCCATCACCACCACTGGCGGCGTAAGGATTGGCCGTCGCCGGCATTCCTGCGCCGGGAGGGACTCTCGGGGCGTGCGATTCGACTCGAATATGACGGCGACAACCTGACGACGCCCGCACGTGAGAAGGAAGCGAGCATTCCGGACCTGAGTCTTCCCGAGGATGTTGTGCTCGATGAGTCCAGGGTGCTCGACACGCTGGGAAAGCTCCTGGCAGAGCAGAAGCCGGTGACGATCGACCCCTCTCATTGGGTGCGCTGAGCTTGCCATGATGCAGCGCGAAAGATTAGAGTCGCCGGCGATTTCTACGGGTTCTCGGCAGACCCGTCAGGTGAGGCAATGAAAACAATCTACGTGGGGAACCTGCCATTCAGCGCCTCTGAAGACCAGATCCGGCAGCTGTTCGAGCAGTATGGGAAGGTCCAATCGGTAAAAGCTCGTCACCGACCGCGAGACTGGCAGGCCGCGGGGCTTCGGCTTCGTAGAGATGGATGGCGGGGAGGCGGACAGCGCCATTACTGGACTCAATGGGCAGCAGTTCGGCGGACGGAGCTTGCGCATCAACGAAGCGCGCGAACGCAGCAATGATCGTGGCCCGCCGCGCCGGCGTCCCTGAGGCCCGTGCCGATCGCTGAGCGCAAGCCCAGGGCGGCGAAACCCGTTGAACCCGCGCCACGGTGCCCTCTGCGCGCCGGCGACAGGTTGCGCGCGGCTTTCATACACTGAGCAACGATGACTGACAACAACTGGACAGTGCACAAGTTCGGCGGCTCGAGCGTCGCTGATGCCGATTGCTTCCCGCCGCGTGGCGCGCATCGTGGAGCAGGGCGGCGAGCGACAGGCGATCGTGCTCCGGCCTGTCGTGGCGTTACCGACGCGCTGCTCAACATGGTGGCCTTGGCTGAGCACCAGGATGCGTCCTATGAGGCTCGTCTTGGCGAGATCCGCGAGCGGCACATCCAGATCGCTGAGTCGATACTCAAGCCGGGCGGCGCCGCGGCGTTCATAGCGGAACTCAAAGCGGACTGCCGCGACATTCACGGGATTCTGCAAACGGTGCAACTGATTCGCTCGGCGGCACAGAACGTTCGCGACCTGGTGGCCGGGTACGGGAGATCTGGTCGACGCGCCTGTTCACGACCCTGCTGCGCGAACGGACCGGGTCCGCCGGCGCTGTCGAATGGCTCGATGCGCGCCGGGTCGTGGTGGTCGAGTGGGGCAAGCTCGGGCCAATCGTGCAATGGGACGAATCGCAACGGCGCATGCAGGCCGAGCTCAAGGCGGGGTTTGCCGGAACACTTGTGGTGACGGGATTCATCGCCTCGGACCGCAGCGGCATCCAGACGACCCTGGGTCGCAACGGCAGCGATTTCTCGGCCTCGATCTTCGGTGCGCTACTCGAGGCGCGCGAGATCCACATCTGGACCGATGTCGACGGTGTATTGAGCGCTGATCCACGCCTCGTGCCGGAAGCCAAGGTGATCGACTCACTGTCGTACAACGAAGCGATGGAGCTTGCTTACTTCGGCGCCAAGGTCATCCATCCGCAAACCATGGCGCCGGCGATCGAACGGGACATCCCGATCTGGATACGCAACACATTCGCGCCCGACCGGGAAGGAACCCTGATTTGCGCCGAGCCGCAACCTCTATCTGCAGGTGAAGGGCATCACCAGCATCGATGCCATTGCGCTGCTCAACCTGGAAGGTGCCGGCATGATCGGCGTCCCCGGAACGGCACATCGCCTGTTCGGCGCGCTGCGTGAGGAGAACATCTCGGTCATCCTCATTTCCCAGGGCAGCTCGGAGCATTCGATCTGCTTTGCAATTCCGGACGCGCAGTCGGTGCGTGCCGAATCCGTGGTGCGCAATGCCTTCGACAGCGAGCTGCGCCAGGGACAGATCCAGAGCATCGAGGTCGATCGTGGCCTCGCGATTCTCGCGGTGGTAGGTGATGGCATGGCGGGTGCGCATGGCGTCGCTGCGAAGGTCTTTACCGCGCTGGGCGACTCGGCGGTGAATGTGCGCGCCATCGCGCAGGGCGCCTCGGAGCGCAACATTTCAGTCGTCATCGACGGACGTCATACATGCGCGCGCACTGCGCGCGGTGCACTCCAGCTTCTATCTCTCGCCGCATACGGTATCCATCGGCGTGATCGGACCCGGTACGGTGGGGAGCGTGCTGCTGGATCAGCTCGCCGGCCAGATCGAGCGACTGGGTCGCGATCTCAGCCTTGACCTGCGGGTTCGAGGCATCATGACGTCGAGCCGCATGCTGCTCGTGGATGCGGAGCATCGACCTCGGTCACTGGCGCGAACGACTCGCTCGCGATGCGGTGGCGGCGGACCCGGAGGCATTCGCACAATTCGTGCACGCCGACCACCTCCCGCACGCTGTAATGCTCGACTGCACGGCAAGCAATGAGGTCGCATCGCACTACCGCGAGTGGCTCGCGGACGGCATGCATGTTGTAACGCCGAACAAGAAGGCCAACAGTGGCGAGCTGGCAGGATATCGTGCGTTGCGCGATGCACGGCGGGCGGCCGGCTCGCATTATCTGTACGAGACCACGGTCGGCGCAGGACTTCCCATCATCCAGACACTGCGCGATCTGCGCGACACTGGAGACGAGATCATCAGCATCGAGGGTATTCTTTCCGGCACTCTCGCGTACCTCTTCAACGTTTTTGACGGTTCGATGCCGTTCTCGCGCATCGTGCGCGAAGCCAAGGCCAGGGGTTACACCGAGCCCGATCCGCGTGACGATCTGTCTGGTATGGACGTGGCCCGCAAGTTGATCATTCTGGGGCGGGAGATGGGCCTCGGACTGGAGCTCGCCGATGTCGCTGTCGAGAGCCTCGTGCCGCCGGCACTGGCGCAATGCTCGATCGAAGAATTTCTCGGAGCGTCTGAGCGAGTTCGATGGCGACATGCAGACCCGGTATCAGAAGGCGAAGGCTGAACAGCAGGTCTTGCGATATATCGGCCGGCTGGACGCCAACGGACGCGCCACAGTTGGGCTGACGCGCCTCGAAGCGCGCGCCACGCGTTCGCCAACATCTCGCTCACGGACAATCGTCGATGCGCTTCGCCACGCGCGCTATTGCGACAATCCGCTCATCGTGCAAGGACCTGGCGCGGGCCCCGAAGTGACCGCCGGCGGCGTGTTTGCCGATCTGTTGCGCGTGTGCGCCTACCTGGGTGCCAAGCTCTGATCGATATGGCGCGGCGTACCGAGGCAACGGCATTTGCACCCGCTACGGTGGGCAACGTCGGGATCGGATTCGACATACTGGGGCACACGGTGCAGAGCGTCGGCGATCGGGTGACGGCACGACGCGTGCGCGCTGCAGGCGTTCACATTCGATCCGTGAGGGGAGTGGCGACTGCGTTGCCCCTCGAGGCCGAGCGGAATACCGCCGGCAAGGCAGTGATGAGCCTGTGGCAGGGGCGCCTAGGTTCCCGAGGGCGTGGAACTCGAGATCGAGAAGGGCATTCCGCTCGGCTCCGGGTTGGGAGGATCGGCAGCCTCGGCCGTTGCCGCAGTAGTCGCGGCCAATGCCTTGCTCGATGAACCGGCTGGGATCGTCGAGCTGCTGAGGTGCGCGATGCACGGTGAGCAGGTTGCGAGCGGTACGATTCATGTCGATAACATTGCGCCGTCACTGATCGGCGGCCTCGTTCTGACGGTGGGAATCGACAATCCGCGCACCAAGCAGATTCCAGTCCCCGCTACGATCCGCTGCGTACTGGTTCATCCTCATATGTCCATTTCGACCCGTGAAGCGCGTGGCATCTCTCAGCAAGACGGTCACGCTGTCGGACTTCGTGTGGCAGACCGCCAATCTGGCGGGGTTCATCTCCGGCTGTTACTCGGGTGACCTCGAGATGATCCGCGATGCCTTCCAGGATGTAGTGATCGAGCCGCAGCGCGCCGCGCTCATTCCGGGCTTCCAAGGCCGTGCGCCTCGCAGCTATGGCAGATGGCGCCCTGGGATGCTCGATCTCCGGGGCCGGGCCGACAGTGTTCGCATGGTGCGAGGAGCCGCAGGCTGAGAGCGTGCGCCGCGCGATGGTTGCCGCGTTTGCTGCGCACGAACTCGCGAGCGATCACTGGATCACCAGTATCGAGCCTCTGGGCGCACGTTCGATCGATCGCTGATGCACTTTCACAGCACCCGCAAGCCGAAGGATCGCACCACTGCTGGCCGACGCGATGGCGCGCGGCCTGGCGCCTGACGGCGGCCTGTACGTCCCAGGCTCGCTCCCAGGCATCGAGGCAGAGGCGCTGCCATCTAATGCACCGCTGGCGGAACTTGTGGGCGCAGTGCCATGGCGCCGTTCTGTGCAGGCGACAGCCTGCAGAGCTCGCTGGCCGAGATCGCGACCGAGGCGTACGACTTTCGCCGACGCTGACGCCGGTGCGCGGTGGGCGCGAGCCTCTGAGGTGCTCGAGTTGTTTCATGACCAACGGCGGCATTCAAGGATTTTGGCGCGCGCTTCCTGGCTGGAAGTCTGGTCGCGCCTGCTAGCTCCACGCCAAGCACGACCATTGTGGCAGCGACCTCCGGCGACACCGGTAGTGCGGTTGCAGCTGCGCTTCATGGCCGGCCGGGCTTCGAGGTCGTAATTCTGTATCCGCGCGGGCGCGTATCGCCTCGCCAGGAGCAGCAACCGACCTGCTGGAGGACAACGTGCGCAGCTTGCCGTCGCTGGCTCGTTTGATGACTGCCAGCGGCTTGCCAAGGCAACGCTAGCCGATCCACAGCTTCGCGAGTTGGAAAGTTTTCATCGGCGAACAGCATCAACATCGGCCGCTGCTGCCGCAGATTGCGTACTACGCGGCCGCCAGCCTCGACGTCGCTCGTCGCACCGAAGGCCCGGCTTCGTTCATCGTGCCGAGCGGTAACCTCGAAACGCGGTTGCGTGCATCTGGACACGTGCGATGGGTTGCCAATCGCCGAGATCGTGCTGGCACATAACGCCAACCGCACCGTCCCCGACTTCCTCGAGCGGCAGCGGTCGCCGCGTCCGAGCGTCGTGACGCTCGCCTCCGCCATGGATGGGGGATCCAGCTAACGCCGAACGCCCGGTACGCTGACGCCTGATCCCGAGACTGGGGTGACCGCCTGGCCGCAGTATCGATCGGCGACGATGAAATCCGGCGCGCATCCGCCGACTACTCTGGCTACGGACGGGTCTGCAGCCCGCACACGGCCGTTGCGGCTGAGGCGTACATGCAGCTTCCAGTCGAATCGCGCCGCGGGCACCACTCGGGTCCTGGTAGCGACGGCTCACCCGGCCAAGTTCAGCGAGATCGTCGAACCCTTTGATCGGCGGTGAGGTCGCCGTTCCTCCGGCACTCGCGGCGCTGCTGGCGTTGCCGCGACAGGTCACCGAGATCGATGCTGAATTCGCTGCTCAAAACAGTACTTCTCGAACGATGATCGAAACACTCGAACGCCTCGATCCAGCGGTAGTTGCCCGGGCCTCGGCGCGCTGCTCCTGGTCGTCATCGCGATATGGACTTATGGCAGGTTACGTCGCATTACCGAGCCGCTGCGCGCTGCGCGCGGCGCTCAAGGAAGCGTCCTACGAAGTCGTACACGATGTACTCATTCCGACGGCATGGATGGACGGCTGCATGTCGATTTCCTGCTGCTCACGCAGCGAGGCATCCTGGTGCCTGACCTGCGCGAAGTGCCAGGGCTGATATTTGGCGGCGATCAGATGAATGACTGGGCCGTCATGACGCGTCGGCGCCGCCACTCGTTCGCGAATCCGCAGGGGCCGCTTCCGATCGGGTCGCGGCGGTGAGGCAATTTGCCGGCGAGACTCCAGTCGAAGGGCGCGTGCTGTTCACTTCGCGAGCGCGCTTCCCCAAAGGTCGCCCGAAGTCAGTCCTGATGCTCGATTCGCTCAAAGTGGAATACGCCCCAGTCGACAAGGGCTCAATGCAGAGCGTGGTGGCGCGTTTCAGACCTGGCTGGAGTCAGTCAAGGCAAAGCCTGACTCCCAGCGATCTGGCCCGTCGGTGAGGCCGGGCTAAGTCAAGTCGAGGGCGTTGTGGAATCGCCAGCAGCGGGCGGCTGGTGCCGGAAGCGCTGACGTGCCTGGTCCCTCATCTGCGCCTGGATCTGCGGGAGCTTCGCCTTTTGCTCCTTGGTGAGCAGACCGTACACCTGGGATCGCACCTGGCTGCTCTCAGTCACCATCTTCGACGCCAGCTCGGCGGCTGATTGGCTGACCTGCGCGACGACGGTGGCGTAGTGTCGGGGTCATCGGGGCTGCGTAGCCGCGCAAAGCTTCAGCGCTGGTGCGCATGCTGTCACGCATGGCTCCGGCATCTGGGGACGCGCGGCGTCGAAGATCCCCTTGATGGATTGCCGCTGCCACTGGCGCTCAGGCCGAGCTGATCACCCATGCGTGCGTGCGATGTCCTCGCCAAGAAAGCCATTGCCGAACATCGCATCGGACCCCGGCCCACGGTCGCGTCCGGACCATCCACTTTTCATAAAGTTGCTGCTCGCCGGCGGTGGCAATTGCGGCACCGTCGAGCGCCAGGGCCGCAAGCAGTGCGGCCACCAGATGCTACTTGCCTCTTCTGACACTGTCATCTCCTTCCACGCCGGCCCCGCCTCGGGAGCTTTCGATGCAGGAGCTTACGGTGGCGCCCGTGCGAGGGGGATTGTGGAACCGGGCAAAGCCCCTGCAAAGCTCCGTGAAGGGGTCGCCGGTGGCGGTGACAAACCGGAGCCTCGCCCGCACCATCGAGCTTATGAACACCGCCTCAGCCGCAACGCGTCGTTCTGCTGGTCGACGAGACGATCGGGAGCCGACGGCTGGCGCTGGCGCAGTACCTGAGGAGGGGTTCCAGGTCGAAGCCGTGCATGAAGCGCACTGGCGTAAGCTGGAGCAGCCTCAGCGCCGCCAGCATCGATCTGATCGTTCTCGATATCATGCTGCCGGGCCGCAATCGGGCTCGAGGTTCTGCAGGAGTTGCGCCGCCGGGGACGGACCCCCCGGTCCTGATGCTGACGGCACGGGGCGATGACGTCGATCGGATCCCTGGGCCCGAACTGGGCGCGGATGACTACCTGCCCAAACCCTTTGATCCGCGCGAAAGCTGGCCGCGCGCTTGCAGCGCCATTTTGCGCCGCGCACGCGAACCCGGAAGCGCCGCCGGCACCCCGATCTCTCAGCCGGGCCCTATTACGGTTGACCCATCGCGGCATTATCGCACTGAGGTCAGGGGCGCGGTCGTGGTGCTCACCGGGGCCGAAATGCGCGTGCTCGAACAGCTGATGCGCCACGCCGGCAAGGTAACTTTCACGAGCAGCTCACCGAATCGGCGCTCGGCCGCAAGCGCTCGAGCTCTACGATCGCAGCATCGACACATGTGAGCAATCTGCGCCGCAAGCTGGCGTTGATTGGGGTTGGTGATCCGGAGATACGCGGCACTGGGCGGTGCCGGCTACAGCTGACCAAAACGCCCCGGCAGGAGAGCTAGTGAGCAGCCTGTTGGCGCATCTTCGCCTCGTTCTGCGGCGATGGTGCTGATTGTCGCGGGTGCGATCGGTGTCACGCGCTTTTACGTACCAGAGCGCACCGAGGGGGCCGCAGAGAGACCCGGCGGCGCTCGCGGAGCAAGGCGGCAGCTGCCCTGCAGTCCGGTGGCGAAACGGGGCTCAAGCGCCGGCTTACGGGTCTTGCAGGGGATCTGATAACGTTATCTCTACGGGCCAGGAACTTCTCGGCCGCCCCATCCCGAATTTTTGCAAGACGCCTGGCCCAACACACGCCGAGCCAGGCCACGAGCGCCCCGCCACCACTAGCGGAACAAGCCGCGCGCTACCGGCTGCCACAACCGTTGCCACTGATCATCGCCGGCGATGGTACTGTGTATCGGCTGGCGCTGATGTCGCGCAGGCCGGAATTTTCGACACGCTGAGGTCCCGCAGTAGCGGGCGCAATCCTGCTACTCGCGATCCTGGTCACGACTTTGATCAGCTGGTGGCTGGCACGTTCGGTTACCCGGCCCGTTCAGGTGCTGACATCTGCAACGCGTGCCCCGGCGAGCGTATGACCTCGAACCGTCGTCGCAGGTGGCCAAGCGACGCGACGAGCTGGAGTCCTGCGCGCGACTTCGAGGAGATGGTGCTGCCGCTTGCGCGAATTGCTGCTCGGGCGGGAGCGGTTGCGCGGATGTCTGCATGAACTGCGCTCGCCTCTGCTCTCGCATGCGCGTGGCGGTGCCTGGGGGCGTCAACCTGGAGGAGATGTCGCCCAGACGCTGCAGCGGATCGAAGCAGCGCGGCTCGATACGCTTATACCGACCCACGTGCTCAAGCTGTCACGACTGGCCGGGTGTTGCAGCGCTGACACGCTGAACCGGCTGACCTCGTGGGGGCTGGTCGACCAGGTGGCGCGCGTGACGGCCGAAGGCCAGGGGCGCAACGTTCAGTGATCCGCCCGAGCACGCGGTCACGGTACGCCGATGCGGAGTTGCTTGCGAGTGCAATCGAAAATGTGGTGCGCAACGCCCTGCGCTACAGTCCGCCTAATTCCAGCGTCGAAATCGCGCCGCATTCCAACCAGATAGGTGGCGGCTCAGGCTGGTCCGCGATCACGGACCCGGGTTCCGGAAGGGGATTTGCAACACATCTTCGAGCCATTCTTCCGGGTCGCTGACGCAGCCGTGAGACTGGCGGCGACGGCATCGGTCTGGCGATCACCGCGCGAGTGCTCGCCGCACACGGCGGCGCGACACGCGCGCAAAAACGCCTTGACGGTAGCGACGGTCTGCAGGTGGAACTCACCAGCTTGCCCGCATGATTGAGAGTCCACCTAGCGCAGCGTGATCCGCCAATACTTGCGCAACGCAACTGGAGTGACCTTCACTCCGGTCCTCGCGATGTGCAGAAACTCGTTTGACCGTGCGCATTGGCCTGCGGACCGAGCACGCCGGTGACGAAGGAACTGCGTTTGCGGAAAGCGCTCGCCCGAGCATGCCCATGAACGGAATACGTGCCGCGTTACCGCCGCGATGCACGGCGTCGCGGCCGAACACCGCCTAGAGATCGTTCGGTGCATGCACCGTCTGGCTCGAGCCAGAGCGCCACCGCGCGGGTGCGTCCCATCCGCCCAGTGGCCGAACCGGCGGTCAAGCTCACGCCGCGCGCCGTAGAGGCGGATCGGCTCGCAGCGTGGCAGAGAACGTTTTCCGCGGCCTTGGACCGCGTGCCGCATCGCACGTCGGCGGCAATCGCGGTGACGGCCCTGAGCGCTGAGCTGCGGGCAGCGAGCACGTTGCCGGCATTCGGCGAGGGCCGATGGCAGACCGTCGAGGCCGGTGATGGTCAAGCACTCGCGCGCCACGTGCTCGTTGAGGAGCGAGCCTCCGTCCGGATCGGTGGAGACCGCTGGACGGGCACCGGGGATGAAAGGCATGCGGGTCACGACCTCATCGCCCAGCACGCCGGCCGATGGCGACCTGCCTGGTGCCGTTCGGCCGGGATCGGCACGCAGCATGGGCTCGATCAGCAGGTCGCCGGTGACTTCATTTTCGATGCGCGACAGGATTGCGCAGCACGCGAATGCAGGAAGCCGTCAGTGCCGCTGCCCATCCCGGAATGCACACCTTCTTCGAGGATCCGCACCCGCAGGGTTCCCGAGCAGATTCCCGCGCAGCGAAGTCGTGCACCAGAGCTGATCGTAGTTGCCGCACTCGGCATCGAGACATACCACGAGGCTCGGGGTGCCGAGGCGTGATCGCGAGCGCATCGACATGGAATGGCAGATCGGTGCTACCGCTTTCTCGCAGGCTTCGATGAGAACTACGCAGCGGGCACGGGAATTGCTGCGCATCGAGGGCGGCGATCGCTGCCAGGATGCCAAATACGGCGTAGCCATCGTCTGGCGCCGCCGCGCCCGTAGAGTTTCCCGTCGCGGATCACCGGCTCCCACGGACCGAGGCCCTTCGTGCCCATCCGGTGAACTCCGGTTGCTTGTCGAGGTGACCGTAGAGCAGCACGCAATCGTCGATCTGCCCGGGAATGTCGATGAACAGGAGGGGAGTGTCCCGCGATGCGACGGATCTCGACCGTCATGCCATCGATCGGCTGCGCCTGGCACCAGCGCGCCATCAATTGGATCGCGGCCTCCATGTGCCCGTGTTGTTCCCACTGCGGGTCGAACAGGGCGACTTGATTCGGAATGCGCACGTACTCGCAGAGCTGCGGGACGATGGATTTCAGCCACTGCCCTAGCGATCGATTCCTTGGAGCCGGGTCCTAATCAGGCGTATACATAAGATCAATACCTTACAGGCTATATCTAAGAAGATAGATTGCTCAGCTCTTGGGCCAGCCAAAGAAGGCTCGCACGCTGGCGGTGGTCTGGCGCGCAAGCGCATCGGCAGCGCTCGCCACGCAAAGAGGCCACCGTCGCCAGGATATGAGGCAGGTACATCGGCTCATTGCGCCGAGTGGCAGGCTTAGGCTCGAGGTCGCGCGGCAACAGGTAGGGCCCATCGGTTTCGAGCATCAGGCGTTCGGCCGGGATCCGTGTCACGAGTTCTCTGCAGCTCGCGGCCGCGACGCTCATCGTTGATCCAGCCAGTGACACCGATATACAGGCCGAGCGAGAGGTACTCATCAAGCTTCGGCGCGAGTTCCGGTGAAGCAGTGAGCCACTGCGGCCGGAAGCTGCGGCAGCCGCTCCGCGCAGGATGGCCACGAAGTCCTGATGCGCGTCGCGCTGGTGCAGGAATACCGGCAGGCGCGCCTCCGCCGCCAGCTTCGAGCTGTTCGGCAAAGGCCCGTTGCTGCTCGGCTCGAGGTGAGAAATCGCGAAAGTAGTCGAGGCCACATTCGCCCGCAGCACACACCTCAGAAGCTTGCAGCAGGCTGCGCAGCTCCGAGCGCTGCTCGGCCGTGAATTCCTTCGCGTGATGCGGATGAACCCCGGCGGTCGCCCGCAGTATGCCCGGAAATTCGCGCACCAGTTCGATGGCACGCCGGGTGCTGGAAATGCTCGAGCCGGTGACGATCATGTGCGTCACGCCTGCCGCGTGCCCGTTCGAGCATCCGATTGCGATCCACGTCGTAGCTGTCGTGCGCGAGATTGATTCCAATGTCGATGAGTGCTTCGGGCATCGTTACGGGAGGACCTGAAAGCGTACCTGGCTGCGGTGGCGGGATTGCATGCTATCTTGCGCCGCCGGGCAAGTGAGCCCCTCAAGCTTCCCCCAGGCACGCGCTGAGCGGTCGAGTCACGAGCACATGCGCAAATCCGATTTGATGATCTTGATCCTGATGGCCGCTGGCGCCTGTGCAGGCACAGGAAATTGACCCCGCGGATCTCGAGGGGCGTATCGAGTATGCGTATTTCACTGCTGATGCCAATGCGCTGCGCAATCTGGTCGGCGCGACGCAGAATTCGTTAGCCAAGGGCAGCGGTGGCGCGCTCGCCCACTATCAGCGCGGCCAGGTGCAGTATCGGCTCGGGCAGGTGCTCGAGGCGCAGCACGATGCGAAGGCGCCGGAGGCCTTCTCGGCGTGCGTCGATGCGCTCGGTAAAGCGATCGATGCCGACAAGCAATTCGCCGAGGCGTACGCACTGCAAGCGGCTTGCTATGCGAGCCTTGCGGAACTGAAGGCCTGGAAGGTCGTGGATGCTGCCTATTGCCGGCTCGCGCCTGGACAGGGCACTGAAGCTTGCGCCGAAGAACCCGCGCGTCGCACTGGTCGACGCGCTGAGTGACTACGAGCGATCACGCAGCTTCGGGCGAAGATCGCAAGCGCGCCTGTTCCAAGTTCGAGAAGGCCGCGCAGCTCTTCGATGCCTCCCCGGAAGAGACCAAGGTGCCGGCGTGGGGCGCGGCGGATGCGTATCTCTACGTAGGCAGGTGCCTGGACGAAGGCGGTGATGTCCTGGGTGCGCGCAGTGCGCTGGAACGCGCCCTCATCATCGCACCCGATTTCGCCGTCGCTCGCGCCTGAGCTGCGGCGCGTTGTCGCCCTGAAGTCCTGATTTTCCCTAGTACCTGAAGCGGAACGCGCACTGTACCGTGCGTTCGCGAAACGCCTCATCAAGCCCCATCAGTGTGCGCTGTTCGAGCACCCCCTTGACCTGCAGGGCCTCGAGCCACACGCTGCCAGTGCTCGCCGAAGTCGTAACTGTAGTCGAGGGTCCAGCCCTCGGCATCCTGGTAACCGTTGAAATAAACTGCACCGCGCAGCGTGTAGGTCGACAGATTGTCGTAGCGAGCAGTGACCCGGTGTGGGCCGAAAGCGCCGCTGACCAATGCGAAATACGACTCGAAGGCGAGGCGGATCAGTCCGAGGCCGTCGCTGCTCGGTCCGACGGCGGTGTCACCGTCCATCCATTGCGCCACGAATGTCCAATCCGGTCGCCACTCGAAGCGCAGTCCGGCACTGTCGAAGCGGGTCAGCCAGGCGTTCTCGAATCCATTGCTGGCTGCGGGATCGCCACGATTGTCGTAGTGAAGCACCCTGAGCTCGAGTCGCTCAGGCCAGGTGGCCTGCGCGCCGAGGTAGTAGCCGGGCCGATCGTCGATTTCATGGAAGAACTCGACCTGGTGCCTGGCCGTGCTGTCGGCGAAGATCTTTGAAGTCCACCGAACAGCGCCGTCTGGCGATCGTGGATCGCCCAGCCGCGCTCAAAAGATTTGCACGCCGAGTGGATCGTTCCAGCCGTACATTGAGCCGATGAGGCTGAGGTCCACACCACTGCCGGTCCGCGAGCCGAGCCACGTGAGCTCCGCCTCGGCGCCAACGATGCGTAATTCCTCGCCGAGCCAGGTATTGATCGCGGCGGGGCTGAGCGAGTACGCGCTTTGCCACCCTGCATCGCGATTCTCCAGCGAGATCGGCGGGTAGTAGGCGCCCAGCCTGGTCGCGCCAGCGCCACGCAGAGGAGGGGTAGGGACGCCACTCGAGAAACGCTTCGGTGACGTCGACCGGATTCTTGTCGTGATCCGAGTAACTGTCGATGGTCAGGTGTGCGTCGATCGTCTCCGTCACGGGTCCACGGTACTCCAGGAAGAATCGTCCGAACTGGGGCTGGTCGTGGTCCTGGTCGAATCAGGCCAGGCCGAGACCACCTTGGGTGAATGAACGATCGACGTCTGTGTCGATGTAACGGACATCGATCTGGATATCGAGCTCGTGTTCGGACCAATCGGTGGCCGAGCTGGTCACTGGGCACGCGAGGAGCGCTGCAATCACAATCGCGACTCGCCCGGCGCAAGCTGAGGGCGTCGCAGTATCCATTGCGGCTCGCCTTGGTCGGCTTAGGGCGCAACTCAGGCGAGAGTGCCTTCGTCAGGCGCAGCATGACCGGCGGCTGCGCATATACGCTGACCTGCACCTCTTTCGTGACCTCGTCATTGGATTCGTTGAAGCGCGGATTCCATGCACTGATCTCGTAGTCGCCTGCTGGCAATCCATCGAAGGTGCAACGTCCCGGATGCTCCGGTCTTGCCGAAGTACGGCGATGGCGTCACGTAGATGTAGCCGAGCATGTTGTCGTGAATGTTGCAGCCGAGCACGACGAGGCCGGCCTGGTCGAATAGCAGCGGCGGGTACACGTGACCGCGGTACAGCGAGAGCTGAAAACGCTTTGCCGGCGAAAACGAATAGACCTGGTGAGCGACGTTGTCGCTGTTGGGAAAGTCGACTGGTGTGCCGGCGCGGATCACGAGAATGCGCGGCACGAACTGGCGATCCACCTGATCCATGACGGCGTGATGGGATCCTTCTACTGGTGCGGGCGCATCGGCGCCATGCCGGGGACTCGCGACGACGACAACGTCGCTCACCGGGCGGCCATCGCGGTCCAGAACTCCGATCTCCAGGTCAGCCCCAATGCCCGACGCTGCCCACAGGGACAGCGTGCAAGTCGCTGACAGCAAACCCGCCAAATGGCCAAAACGCAGCATGGGCAGCCGACCCTCAGGAGCCAGGTGGCGGCAATGAATCACGCTGTGTGGGCACCAAGTTTGATCCACGTCCCAGTTTGACAATAGCTGGGTGGCTGCGATGCAGCGACCTCTCTAGATTGCGGAATGAGTAGCGTTTTCTAGGAGCGCGAGCCGCACCAACGCACATGCAGAGTTTTCGCACCCGCATCCTGGGCCTGCGCTGCTGGCCATCGTCGTGACCACCCAGCTTGCGACGATGTTTGCGCTGGTGGTGCAGACGCACCGCGAGGCCCAGTCGCGTGCCCAGCAGCAACTCAGCTCTGGTGGACGCGTGCTCGCCAGCATCATGCACTCGCGAGCCGAACAGCTTCGCGATGCGGTGCACGTACTCGTGGCGGATTACGGATTCAGGAAGCCGTAACTTCTGCGCGGACCAGGAAACCATTCTTTCCGCACTGGACAATAGCGCCGCACGTATCGATGCAGATCTGGCTGCATTCTTCGATCCGAGCGGCCAGGTGATCGCCACAACACTTCCAGGTCTGCCAGATGCCAGCGCGATGCGCTGGCCCCGCTGGGTGCGGCCGCTCACGATTCCGGCGTCATCTATCGAAGCATCAACAACAAGCCCTATCTGCTGGTGATCGCGCCGGTGCGGGCGCCGGCTGCGGTTGGCTGGGCAGCCATCGGTTTCGGGATCGATTCGGTACTGGCCAGCGAGATGCGCTCGCTCCTTGGCGTCGACGTTTCGTACTTCGACAGCAACCGCGGCGCGAATACCCTGGTGTCATCGCTCGATTCCTCGCTCCGCATGGCATTGCGTGCCGAGGTACAGAAGCGACTGAGTGCGACCGGGCGCGCCGAACAAGTCTCGCTCGATGGCGATGACTATGTACTGTTGATCGAGCCGCTCGAGGGCGCGGGCGGGCAACTCTACGTGGTCCTGCAGACCTCGCTCGCCGAAATCCTCAAGCCCTTCGATACCCTGCGTGCCACCATCCTGGCGGTGGCGCTGCTCGCGGTGCTGCTGGCAGTCCCGCTCGCAACGATGCTGGCGCGCAGCGCCAGCCGTCCAGTGGACAAGCTGGTGGCGGCCGCACTGCGCATCGAAGGCGGCAACTATTCTCAGCAGGTCGACTTGAGCGGCACGCAGGAATTTCGCGCGCTCGCCTCAACGTTGAACTCGATGCAGTCACGCATCGCGGAGCGCGAGCAGCACATCCGTTTCCAGTCCTCGCACGATGAACTCACGGGACTGCCAAATCGCACGCTGTTTCGAGGTTCCTGTTGACGACGTTGGTGGTGGACCCGAACGCATCGCTCGCGCTATTGACGGTCGAGGTCCGCGACCTGGATCAGATCAATGCCTCCTTCGGCCATGCGTTCGGCGAGGAAGTAATCCGTGAGATTGCCAGTCGTATCACCGCCCGCGTGGGCGTGACGATCGCGTCGCACGCAGCGAGGCAGCACAGTTCATGGTGATGGTACCTGGTGCTGATGAAGGAAGCGCGCGCCACCTCGCAGCGCAGATCCTCGAATCGATCCGCTCCGGCCTCATCCGCGAAGACGTGCCAATCAGCTTGGATGCTTTCGTCGCATTGTGTGTGTGCCCGGCGCATGGCAAAGAAGCCGACGTCCTGCTGCGCCGTCTGGATTCCGCGCTGTGTGACGCTCGAGCGCTTGCAACTTCGGTGGTGGTGTACCAGCCGGGGCGCGAAGAAGGCCACCGACGGCAGCTTGCGATCCTGGGTGACCTGCGACGCGCCATCGCGAAAGGTGAGCTGTCCCTGCACTACCAGCCGAAGGTCGACATGGCGACCAAGCAGAGGTACGAAGCCTCGAAGCCCTGGTGCGCTGGAATCATCCGCGCCATGGAGCCATTCCACCGGGAGAATTCGTACCCCTGGCGGAGCGCGCCGGCAGCATCATCCTGCTGACGAGCTGGGTGCTGAAGAGTGCCCAGGAACAGATGCAGGCCTGGCACAAGGATGGCTTCGAAATCGACGTGTCCGTCAACCTGTCGGCGGCCGACCTGGGGGACCCCGAGCTTCCGGAACTGGTGCGCAAGCGCCTTAGCGGGGGATACCCCTTGCCAGCCACCTGGTGCTCGAGATCACCGAGAGCGCAGTGATGCGCGAGACGGCGAACGCGATCCGTGTGATGGAGGAGCTGCGGCACGACGGAGTGCGCTTCTCGATCGATGACTTCGGCACCGGCTATTCATCGCTCGCCCAGCTCAAGCGGCTGCCGGTGGACGAGATCAAGATCGACAAGTCTTTCATCGTCGACCTGAAACGTCAGACCGATGATGAGGTCATTGTGCGCTCGACCATCGAGCTGGGGCACAGCCTCGGCGTGAAAGTCGTCGCCGAAGGCGTCGAAACCGCCGATGGCTGGGAAATGCTCCGCCAGATGGGATGCGATCTGGCGCAGAGGCTACTTCATCAGCGCACCGCTTCCGGCCGCGCAGATCGTCAACTGGGTGCGCGCACTCAACTCCAAACTCGAAACGGCCGAGACTCCGACTCAGCAAGTGCGCATCCTCAAGGAGCATCGTCGCAACAACGCCTAGCAGGCGTGGCGCCCCAGGGCGAGTGACCAGGGAGCCATCCGGATGTGCAATACTTCGCCACCTCCGGTCCACAGACACTGAGGGAGATGCACTGATGAGCTGGGTCATCCTCGGGTTGATCGTGCTCGCGCTGATGCTCCTGGTGGGGATCTACAACCGCCTGGTGTCGGCGCGCAATGCCTACAAGAACGCGTTCGCGCAGATCGACGTGCAACTCACGCGTCGTTACGACCTGATCCCGAACCTGGTCGAGACTGCGAAGGGCTATATCAAACACGAGCGCGAAACGCTCGAAGCCGTGGTGCGCGCGCGCAACGCGCGCGGTGAGCGGTCTGAAGGCCGCGGCCGCCAGTCCCGGTGATCCCGCCGCCCTGCAGCAGCTGGCCGGCGCGGAAAACACGCTCACTGGTGCGCTTGGGACGACTGTTTGCAGTGGCCGAGGCATATCCCGATCTGAAGGCCAACCAGAACATGATGCAGCTCTCCGAGGAGCTCACCTCGACGGAGAACAAGGTCGCCTTTGCGCGGCAGGCTTTCAACGATGCCGTCATGTCGTACAACACGACTCGCGAGGTATTCCCCAATAATTTTGTCGCCAATGCCTTTGGCTTCGCGCCCGCGCAGCTTCTCGAGATCGACAGTGCTGAGAAGCGCGCAGCGCCCAAGGTCAGCTTCACCTGAAGCCCAGTCGAGCTTGCCCGCGGCATCCGGTGTGAGCGGATGAATTTCTACGCGCGCCAGGCCAACGCGCACCGCCAGACACGCTTGCTGGTGGTGCTGTTCGTGCTCGCAGTGATCGCTATTGTTATGGCGGTCAATTTCGTGGTGTTGACGGTGGTTGCGATTGCCGACTCCGAGCACCCGGCGTTGCCAGACACAGCATGGATCGGCACACGCCCGGGCACAGTCGTGCTCACATCGCTCCTCGTGCTCGCAGTCGTAGGATTGGCGAGTCTCTACAAGACGATGCTGCTGCGCTCGGGTGGAAGCGTCGTGGCAAAGTCTCTCGGCGGCGACCGGGTCGACCGCAGCACCGCGGATGCACTCCGGCGCCGGCTTGCATAACGTGGTGGAGGAAATGGCCATTGCTTCGGGGGTGCCGATGCCCGAGGTGTACGTGCTCGAGCACGAGGGCGCCATCAATGCGTTTGCGGCTGGCCACTCGGCGTCGAATGCCGCCATCGCGGTGACGCGAGGTGCGCTCGAGCGCTTGAATCGGGCCGAACTACAGGGCGTGATCGCGCATGAGTTCAGTCACATTCTCAACGGTGACATGCGCCTGAGCCTGCGCCTGATGGGCCTGCTCTTTGGGCTGCTCGTGATCGCGCTCATCGGGCGCACCGTACTGCGCTTCAGCTCCGCGCAGCTCCGGCAATCGCAAGGGGTGGTGTTGCCCTGATCGCTCGCGGCAATCGCCGTGATGACCCTGGGCTATATCGGTGTGTTCTTCGGACGGCTGATCAGGCAGCCGTTTCGCGCCAGCGTGAAGGGCTGGCGGATGCGTCGGCAGTGCAGTTCACACGCGAGCCGGAGGGGTTAAAGGGCGCCCTGGTGAAGATCGGCGGGCTCGACCTCGGTTCCAAACTCCAAAGCGTCCGGGTCGACGAAGTGGCGCACATGCTGTTCGCGCCGGGCATGTCGCGCTTGTTCGCGACTCATCCACCACTCATCGAGCGGATCCGCGCACTCGACCCGTCAATTCAAGGAGTCGGAATTTGCTCAGGTAGATTCCGGCCCCAGCTTACCTCGCAGGTTACGGGCGATCAGTTGACGAGCGAATCCTTGCCGCAGCTGGATGCGGAATTTGGCGCGCTCACCAGTTCCGTGGCGGCAAAACCGCGCACGATCGCACAACTCGTGGGCAACCCGGGTACCCCGCAGGTGCGCGTGGCGCAGGCCCTGACGCAAACCCTGCCGCCGGAGCTGCTCACCAATCTCGAGGCCCCCGGCCGTGCGCTCGGCATGCTGCTCGCGCTGGTGCTCGATCCAAAGCCTGAAGTGCGATCCCGGCAACTGGAGATCGTCAAGGAGCGACTCGGCGAGCGTGCGCTCGGCCTTATCGAACAAGCTGAATCAGCCGCAGCGCAGCTCAGAGCCGTTTCAGCGCCTGCCGATGCTGCAAACACTGTTTCCAAGCCTCAGGCGCCTTACACGCGAGAGCAGGACGCGCATCGTCGAAGGACTCGATCGCCTGGTCCGGGTGGACGGGCGCATCGAGATCTTTGAATACGCGCTGGGCACGCTCGCGCGAATCTACTTGCAGGACGAGATGCAGCCAGCGGCTGCCACCGAACTCTGAAGATCGACCAGGTCACGGCTGAGTTGCAAACCGTATTTTCGACACTGGCCGAGCATGGGACGTCCGATGCCACGCAGGCCCGGCGCGCCTATGAGATCGGGATGCATCACCTGCTGCCCGAAATACGGCCGCCGTATCAGCCGGTACCGGGTTGGGCACCTGCCTTGGATCGCGCGCTGAAATGCCTCGATCGCCTCGCGTCCGCTGCCAAAGAGCAGCTGGTTGAAGCGCTGGTGAAGACCATTGCCCTCGATCAGCAGCTCACGGTCGAAGAATCGGAATTGCTGCGCGTCGTGTGCGCTTCAATCTCACTGTCCGCTGCCACCGCTGATGAATCTGCAGGACTAGCGCCGGGCCATCTGAGCTCTCAGGGATGCCCGCTGCGAGGAGACTCTCAATTGGCCTGCCATTTGAAGGAAAGCGCGCCGAGGGCGAGAAACAGCACAGCGGTGATCGCCAGATAGAGCAGCTGCGGGGCGACCTGCGCCAGACCTGCGCCATCGATCATGATCGCGCGTCCCGCGTCGAGCAGCTGTGTCAGCGGGAAGATCTTCGCCAGCCACTGCAGCCAGCGAGCCGAGCCTTCCAGGGAAAACCACACGCCAGACAGCAGCATCATCGGCCAGGTGAAGGCATTGATGATTCCGCTTGCCACCTCCTCGCTGGTGAAGCGGGCGGCGATGAACAGACCAATCGCGATTAGGGCGATAGCACCAAACAGCGCCACCACGAACAGCAACCAGTAGCTGCCCTCCATGCGGAAATGCAGCACCAGGCGCAATGCGGCGAAGACCAGCACCATGACTACCATAATGAGAATCAGCCGCGACAGCACCTGGGCCGAGATGAATTCGATCGCGCGCAAAGGAGTCGCCTGGAGCCGTTTCAGGAAGCCGGACTTGCGGTAGCGCACCACCACCCAACCGACGCCGAACAGGCAACTGAACATCATGTTCATACCGAGTATGCCTGGCAGCAGCCAGTCGACGTAGCGCACCGCCTGGCCGCTCACCGACTCTCGCTTGAGCCCGGGGTCCGATTGCAGCAGCAGTTTCTCGACGACGTAGCCTTTGGGTGAATCCGTATTCACCCAGTAGCGGGGCGCGGAGCGCAGGTCGAGCAGCAAGTCGATCTCGTGGCGGGCGACTTTGCGAACCGCATCGGCCTCGCTGGTCGGCGTGAAGAATTCGATGAAACGGGTGGCGAGGAAGGGGTGCATCGAGGTCTCGACCGACGGTCCGGCATGCATCACGCCAACCTTGAAAAGGGGCCGTTCAGGGCCGCTGAAGATCAGGGTGAGGGCTACGACCAGCCCGATCGGCACCAGTATGTTCCAACCCAGCGTGGCGCGATCGCGCAGGAATTCCAGGTTGCGGGCGTGCATCACCGCGAGCACTCGTTGGATCATGCGCGTAGTTCCTTTCCGGTGAGTTCCAAAAACAGGTCTTCGAGATTGCGTGGCCGGATGCGCAGGTGCCGCAATGCCACGCCTGCATCCATCAGGTACTTGAGCGTGGCATCCACGTTGGAGGTGGAGATCTCGATCTGCTCGTTGCGGTCCAGCAGCTGGAACGGAACCGCCGCAGGATCGAGCGTGAAGTCTGCACGTGGCATCTCCAGGATCACATCCTCGAAATGCTCATGCAGCAGCTGCAGAGGAGATCCCATGGCGATGATGTGGCCGTGATCCATGATGGCGATCCGATCGCAGAGGAAATAGGCCTCTTCCATGTAATGGGTCGTGAGGATCACCGTCTTCTTGGCGGCCTTCACGGTGCGAATCAGGTCCCAGAAGTTATGCCGCGCCTGCGGATCGAGGCCGGTGGTGGGCTCGTCAAGGAACAGCACTTCCGGATCGTTGACCAGCGCGATAGCGAGCAGGAGGCGCTGCTGCTGGCCGCCCGAGAGCTTGCGATTGTCCCGATCCTCCAGTTTCTCGAGCGCGCACATGCGGATCGCCTCGTCCACCGTGAGCCCGCGTGGATAGAGATTGCGGAACAGCGTCAGGCATTCGCGGACGGTGAGGAAGTCCTGCAGCGCGGTTTTCTGAAACTGGATGCCAGCCTCGGCACGAAAGCGATCTCCCGCGGGCTCGCCACGGTAGAACACTTCGCCGCGCGTGGCCGGCAGGATGCCCTCCATGATCTCGACCGTCGTGGTCTTGCCTGCGCCATTCGGGCCGAGTAACCCGAAGCATGTGCCGGCGTCGACGCCGAATGACACACCGTCGACGGCGATGACGGCGCCGTAGTGCTTGACCAGATCGCGAGCTTCGAGAATTGGTGGCATGAGAGTGCTTCGGTGCGGTGAGGGGCGAGCGATGCTACCCGATCGAATCCGGCGCGGCGAGATCGGGACACATGCCGTTCGCTGGTATGATTTCGAAACTCACCTTCACGCCGGAATCCCGAATCGCAAATGGACGGCCGCTATCCAAACTTGCTCGCGCCACTCGATCTCGGCTTCGTCAAGTTGCGCAATCGCGTGCTGATGGGCTCGATGCACACGGGCCTGGAGGATCGCGCTCGCGATTTCGCGCGACTCGCAGCGTACTTTGCCGAGCGGGCGCGAGGCCAGGTGGGCCTGATCGTGACCGGCGGAATCGCACCGAACATCGTAGGCTGGGCCAAGCCGTTCGCGGGCAAGCTGAGCTGGCGCGGCGAAGTGCCTCGCCATCGGGCGATTGCCGATGCCGTGCACCGCGAGGGCGGCCATGTGTGCATGCAGATCCTGCACACCGGGCGCTATGCCTATCACCCACTCGCAGTCGCGCCGTCGGCGATCCGCTCACCCATCAGTCCATTCAAGCCGCGCGCGCTGTCGACCGGGGCGTGCAGCGGCAGATCCGCGATTATGTGCACTGCGCAGTGCTCGCGCGCGAAGCCCGCTACGACGGCGTCGAGATCATGGGATCGGAAGGTTATTTCATCAATCAGTTCCTGGTACGCGCGCTCGAATCACCGCCGCGATGAATGGGGTGGCTCATTCGAGAACCGCAGCCGCATAGCGCTGGAAATCGTCGCGCGCACACGCGAGGCGGTGGGCGCGACTTCATCCTGATCTTTCGCCTGTCGATGCTCGACCTCATCGAGGATGGCAGCACGCTCCAGGAGGCGCTGAGTCTTGCGCATGGTGCGGAGAAGGCGGGCGCCACCATGATCAACACCGGCATCGGCTGGCACGAGGCGCGCATCCCGACGATTGCCACGATGGTGCCTCGTGCCGCATTCGCGTGGGTTACCGAGAAACTCAAGCTCGAAATCCGCATTCCCGTCGTCGCCACCAACCGCATCAACGATCCAGGGGTGGCCGAACAGATTCTCGCCCAGCGCCAGGCCGACATGGTCTCCATGGCACGACCTTTCTCGCCGATCCCGAGTTCGTGCGCAAGGCTGCAACCGGGCGCGCCGATGAAATCAATACGTGCATCGGGTGCAACCAGGCCTGTCTTGATCACGTATTTGTCAGCAAAGTGGCAAGCTGCCTGGTCAACCCGCGCGCCTGTCATGAAACCGAATTGCAGTACACACCAGCAGCCACAAAGAGGCGCATCGCGATCGTAGGCGCCGGACCCGCGGGCCTGGCGTGTGCACTGGTCGCTGCGCAAAGGGGGACACGCCGTGACCCTGTTCGATGCCGCGGGCGAAATCGGCGGGCAGTTCAATCTGGCCAAGCGCATCCCAGGGAAGGAAGAATTTCACGAGACGCTGCGCTACTACGCACGGCAGTTGACATTGCTGGGCGTCTACTTGCAGCTCGGCCGACGCATAGTGGCCAATGAGCTGATCGCAGGCCGATTCGATGAGATCGTGTTGGCCACGGGCGTAGTGCCTCGTGTGCCGACGATTGCCGGGATCGATCACTGCAAAGACGGTGTCCTATGCGGAGTGATTCGAGGTGGACATGAGGTCGGTCGCTCGGTCGCGATTGTCGGCGCAGGAGGTATCGGCTTCGACGTGGCCGAGTACCTCAGTCACGGCCCGGGCCCATCGCCCAGCATCGATCCAGGAGCGTTCATGGCGGAATGGGGGATCGATGCGACGCTCGGGCGTGCGCGGCGGGCATCCTCCCGGGTCTGGTACACGTCGAAAAGAGTCCACGGGCGATCGTCATGTTGCAACGAAGAAGCGAGCAAACCCGGCGAAGGTCTCGGCAAGACCACGGGATGGATTCACCGCACGGCCCTGCGACGCCGCGGGGTGGAAATGATCGCGGGCGTCGCTTGCGAGCGCATCGACGATGAGGGCTTGCACGTGCGCACAGCCGACGGCCCTCGCACGTTCTCTGTGGATTCAATCGTGATCTGCGCCGGGCAGGAACCACTGCGTGAGCTGCAACAACCTTTGCTGCAGGCGGGGCTGCGGCCGCACCTGATAGGTGGGGCAGACGTGGCGGTGGAGCTCGACGCCAAGCGCGCAATTGACCAGGGTAGCCGCCTCGCGGCCCGCCTATGACGTTGTGGCCGCCAGCATCGCTCGATGCGAATCTTTCGTCGCAGATGTCGCTTTGGCCGGCGGTTGCCGAGGGCGCGTGGCGTGTGAGGATCAGCCAGCGGGCGCGCCACATGTCGATCCGCGTGCACACCAGCGGCGCGGTGGAAATCGTCGTACCGCGCTGGGCTCGGGGGCCGACAGTTGAACGGTTCGTGCGCCGCCATCGCCGCTGGATCGAGCGCAAGATCAGTCAGGTGAGCGCTCGGGCACCCGCGCTGCTCGAGCGCATCCCGGGTTCGATTGAGCTGGCCTCGACCGGTGAGTGCTGGCGCGTGCGGACGCAGGCAGATCGTGGGCGACGTGCGCCTGATCACAGCGGATTGCGGCACAATCGAGCTGAGTGGTGATCGCTCGTCGGTAGCGGAGCTGCAGCGCATCCTGCAGGGCTGGCTCATCGCGCACGCGCGGGAGGTTCTGGTCCCGTGGCTGGAGCAGGCATCGGCACAGACCGGATTGGAGTTCAAGCGCACGCAGATCCGTCGCCAGCGATCACGCTGGGGAAGCTGCTCGGCGCGCGGCACCGTGAGCCTGAATTGCTGTCTCCTGTTTCAGCGACCCGAGGTGGTGCGCTACCTTCTGCTGCATGAGGCTGTCTCACACTCGTCACATGAACCATTCACGTCGCTTCTGGCAGCTGGTCGCGACTTTCGAGCCCAACCACCGGGCGCTCGATCGCGAGCTGCTGGACGGCTGGCAACACGTTCCTGCATGGGTGTTCGGCATATGACACGATTTCGCATCTCGATCGAAGAGGCCCGCAAGGCAATTCCCGGCCCGAACGGTGAACGCTACGCGGTACTGCTGGAGCGCGGCCAACTCGAGGTCGAGCTCTACCAGCCGCAGAACACCGATCCGCAGCAGCCGCACCGGCGCGACGAGGTCTATATCGTGGTTGCCGGTTCGGGTACTTATGTTGTGGGTAACGAGCGCATGACTTTCGGCCCCGGCGATTTCCTGTTCGCGCCCGCGGGCGCAGTGCACCGCTTTGAGTTCTTCTCCCAGGACCTGACGTTGTGGGTGATCTTCTACGGCCCGGACGGCGGAGAGGCGCCTATACTGATCGCATGAGCGTGGCGGGCGACAACCAAGGCACTGACAGGGGCGCGAAAGGTAGCGTCGACCTGAGTGATGAGCAGGTCCACTGGGACCTGGGCTCATCCCAGAGTTACGGCGAGTGCCTGCGCCTCGACCTGCTCCTGAGCGCGCAGCAACCCGTTACCAGTCACCACGATGAGATGCTTTTCATCATCATTCACCAGGCGAGCGAACTGTGGATCAAGCTCTGCCTGCACGAGATCGGCGCTGCCACCGACTGCATAAGGCGCGATGATCTCGGCCCGTCCTTCAAGATGTTGTCGCGTGTGTCGCGGATTCAGACGCAACTCACCCAGAGCTGGGACGTGCTGTCGACGATGACGCCATTCGACTATTCGAATTTCCGCAACGACCTTGGGCGTGCCTCGGGCTTCTCAGTCCCTATCAGTACCGCATGCTCGAATTCATGCTCGGCAACAAGCACGCGGATATGATCGAAGTGCATCGTCGTGATCCGCAGATCTACGAAGCCTTGCGGCGCCAGCTCGAGACACCGAGTCTGTACGACGAATCCCTGCGCCTGCTGAGCCGGCGTGGTTTCGACATTCCCCGCGACCACATCGATCGGGACTTCACCCAGCCCTACCAGCCGCACAAGCAGGTCGCCGCAGCATGGCTCGGCGTTTACCACAGCGTGCAAGCCCACTGGGACCTGTACGAACTCGCGGAAAAGCTGGTCGACCTGGATTACAAGTTCCAGCACTGGCGCTTCAGCCACATGAAGACCGTGGAGCGCATCATCGGCTACAAGCGCGGCACCGGCGGCACCGGCGGCGTTTCCTATCTCGCGAAGGCGCTCGATCTGCGCCTGTTCCCGGAGCTGTGGACCGTCAGGACCTCGATGTGACGACCCCAGACCGCCTCTACAACGTCAACGTCATCTCGAGCGAGGTGCTGCCCACGCCTGAGGATATCAAGCGTGCACTGCCACTCACTGCGGTTGCCTCGGACACGGTGTTTCGCTCGCGCGCCACGATCAGGGACATTCTGGAGCGCAAGGATCCCAGGCTTTTCGTTGTAGTCGGGCCGTGCTCGATTCATGACGTGGCGGCGGCACGGGATTACGCGCAGCACCTGCGGCGACTCGCGCGGGCGCGTGGAAGGCACGATGTTGCTCATCATGCGCGTGTATTTCGAAAAGCCGCGCACTACGGTCGGCTGGAAAGGCCTGATCAACGATCCCGACATGGACGATTCCTTCCATATCGAGAAAGGCATCCGCGTGGCCCGCGAGTTGTTGTTGCACCTTGCAGAAGAAGGTCTGCCGGCAGCGACCGAGGCGCTCGATCCGATCATGCCGCAGTACCTCTCGGAGCTGGTGAGCTGGACCGCGATCGGCGCGCGCACTCACCGAGTCGCAGACGCATCGGGAACTGGCGAGCGGACTTTCGACTCCGGTCGGGTTCAAGAATGGAACGGACGGCACGCTCAGCGTGGCCATCAACGCGCTGCACTCGGTGCGCCACCCGCACCATTTCCTGGGCATCACCCAGCAGGGGCAATCGGCTGTCTTCCATACGCGCGGCAACGCGCACGCGCATGTGGTGTTGCGCGGTGGTGGAGGGCGCACCAATTACGATGCGGTGAGCATCGCGCTGTGTGAGCAGGAACTGATGCGCGCGCAGTTGCCAGGCAACGTCGTTGTCGACTGCAGCCACGGCAATTCGAACAAGGATCCGGCGCTGCAACCCCTGGTGGCCGAGAACTGTGTGGCGCAGATTCTCGATGGCAACTGCTCGATCGTGGGCCTGATGCTGGAGAGCAATCTCCACGGCGGCAACCAGGTGATCCCGGCGGACTTGAAGCAGCTGAAATACGGAGTTTCGGTTACCGACGCGTGCATGGATTGGCCGACGACCGAGCGCCTGCTGCTGGATCTGCACGCACGGCTGTCCTCGTGCGCCCGCATCGCTCCTGCCCTGAGACGATCCTCTTCAGCCTGATTGCGCAGCCGCGTTTCACCGCTGCTGGTTCTGGGCATCGCGGTGCTCGCGGTCGCGCACGGCGCCATCTTCGTGCGCCTGGCGAGCGGCGCGCAGCCACTCGCGATCGCAGCCTGGCGCCTGACGCTCGCCACCGGAATCGTTCTTCCCCTTGTATTGGCGAGTAACCGTGACGCACTGCGCCACGTCACGCGCCGAGAAATGCTTCTCACGGTAGCGGCAAGTGCATTGCTGGCCGGTCATTTCGCGACCTGGATCAGCTCCCTCAGGTTCACTTCAATCAGTAACAGCGTGCTGCTCGTTTCAACGGCCCCCGTGTGGGTGGCTGTAATTGGCCGTTGGACCGGGACAGTGCAACTGTCGCGGCTCATGGGCATAGCAATCTGGGCTCAGTATTCTCGGCTCGGCAATCATCGCAGGAGGGAGTGTCGTAATCGGCGCCGGAACGTTGCGTGGAGATCTCCTCGCGCTGCTGGGTGCGGTATGCATGGGGGCATATCTGCTCACGGCCCAGCGCATTCAACGCACAGTGGCATTCGGTCCTTACGTCGCGCTGGTCTATGCAGGTGCTGCCGCGTGGCTCTGGATCGCCGCCTTGGCCAGTAGCACGCCAATGTCCGGCTTCGCCAAGAACACATGGTGGGCGTTGGTGGGTATTGCTGTGGTCTCGCAGGTGATTGGTCACAGCGGCTACAACTATTCACTGCGGCAGCTCAAACCAGAATTCGTGGCCGTCACATTGCTCGGTGAACCGATCCTGGCGTCAATTTTCGGCTGGCTCCTGTTCCACGAGCCTGTGCCTGCAACAACTCTTGGGGGCGGCGTGCTCGTGCTGTTTGCAATCGTGCTTGCTGCTCGGGCGCAACGCGTCGCACCGGGACCGCACGATGCAGGTTCGATGGCTGAGCAAGCCCGCAATACGCGTGAATAGCCAGGCTATAAGTGCTTATATATCAGTAGCCTAAAGACTATACCTAACGTTACTTTACTATGTGATGCGCTGTGCTCAGTTCCGCGATTGCGGCGAGGCTGGCGCGCGTGAGGACTCATTTTCCAACGGCCAGCCAATCTGAACTCCGATCCTGCGGCTTCCAGCACGGCATTAGGGTCACCCTGAACCAGATACGGATGCTCGCACGCGCCTAGGTGTGCCAGATCGGAAGCGCTATTGGCGTAGGCGGTGATCGGGACGTCAGTGTGGCGCCGGCGCAGTGCTAGCACGCATTGCAGCTTTTCGTCGCCACGGCGATTCGGCGTGAGCAGTTCGCCGTTGAGAATCATCCCATCCCAACGCACTGCTGTGCAGATCGTCTCGTTGAAGCCGAGCGCACGCGCGACCGCCGGGACGTAGAGATCCGGGCTTGCCGACATGAGCACCAGATAGTCGCCGCGCGTGCGATGTGCAGCGATCTGCCTGAGTGCCTGTGAGTGCATTCCAGCGCGCAGCAAACGCGGGACAAATTTCTCGTTCCAGCGTGCGATCTGGGCGCGAGTGCTGCCCGCCAGCGCGGCCGTGATGAGAGTCTCGCTTCAATCTCGCCGCGATCGCGTTCGCCGAACGCATAGTGTGGATCAGAGCGCCGGGAAGGCTGATGAGCAGTCGGAACAGTCGTGCCGGCGCGCGAACACAGAAGCCCAGCAGGTACGGCATCAGTGTGTCGCGACGCGTCGGGGTGCCGTCGAGATCGAACGAGTGCGATCCGCCTGAGCGTCTGCGTCCGGCACCATGGCGGCCGTGCTCAAGGGACGACTGACTCCCACACGTCGTCGATGGCTCCTGATTTCACGCCGCGCGCTCGCCAGCCGCGAGTTGCCGCAGCACATAGTGGAGGATCCCGCCGTGGCGGAAATAGTCGCGCTCTTTTGGCGTATCGATTCCGCACCCGCGCGGTGAAGCGAATCGCCTTCCCGGAGGAGGGGCGTGCGGTCACAGTGACGCTCTGTGCCTTGCCCCTTCGAGGCCTTCGATCGTATAGATTTCCTTGCCCGGTGAGCCCGAGCGACTGCGCGTTCTCACCGTCGCGGAACTGCAGTGGCAGCACGCCCATGCCGATGAGGTTCGAGCGGTGGATGCGCTCGAAGCTCTCGGCAATCACCGCGCGCACGCCGAGCAGCATCGTGCCCTTGGCGGCCCAGTCGCGCGAGGAGCCGGTGCCGTATTCCTTGCCGGCGATGACGATGAGCGGCGTGCCGCTCTGCTTGTAACGCATGGCAGCGTCGTAAATGCTCATCTGCTCGCCGGAAGGAACGTGCAGCGTCAAGCCGCCCTCGGTGTCCGGGCAGAAGCAGGTTCCGCAGGCGGATATTGGCGAAGGTGCCCCGCATCATCACTTCGTGGTTGCCGCGTCGCGAGCCGTATGAATTGAAGTCGACTGGTTTGACACCGAGGCTGATCAGGTACTGCGCGGCCGGGCTGGTCCTGGCAGATGTTGCCGGCCGGGGAGATGTGATCGGTGGTGACAGAGTCGCCGAGCAGCGCGAGAGCGTACGCATCACTGATGTCGCGACACGCGCTTCGGCGTCATGTCCATACCGTCGAAATAGGGCGGGTTCTTCACGTAGGTGGACGCCGCGTCCCAGGCGTAGATCTTTCCTTCCGGCACGCGAATGCTGTTCCAGCGCTCATCGCCGGCGAACACACTGGCGTAACCCTTGCGGAACATCGCCGAGTCCACCGCGCCGCGAATTGTATCGTGCACGTCGCGATCGTTCGGCCAGATGTCCTTGAGATAGACGGGCTTGCCGTCGGCATCGTGGCCGAGCGGCTCGTTGTTCAGATCGACGTCCAGCGACCCCGCAAGCGCATATGCCACCACGAGAGGCGGCGAGGCGAGGAAATTCATCTTCACCTCCGGATGCACGCGGCCTTCGAAATTGCGGTTGCCGGAGAGCACGGCGCAACCAACGATGTCGCCGGCCTTCACGGCCGCCGGAGATTTCTGGCCGTAGCGGGCCGGAGTTGCCGATGCAGGTGGTGCACCCATAGCCGACGGTGAAGAACCCCAGCGCATCGAGATCACTGATCAGGTTCGGCCTTGGCGAGGTAATCGGTAACGACTCGCGAGCCCGGCGCAAGACTGGTCTTCACCCAGGGCTTCAACTTTCAGGCCGCGCTTGCGCGCATTGCGCGCGAGCAGGCCGGCGCCGACCATCACGACCGGATTGGATGTGTTGGTGCAACCTCGTAATGGCAGCGATGAGCACCGCGCCGTCTCGCAGCTCAAAGCGATTGACCCTCCAGCGTGACCGTGGCTACGCCGTGTGCGGAAGGGCTTTTCTGCGCACGCTCGTCCGCCATCTTCTTCACACTCTGCTGGTAGATCGCCTTGGCGTTACGCAGCGGCACGCGATCCTGTGGGCGGCGAGGGCCTGCGAGGCTCGGTTCAACCGCGCCCGAGGTCCAGGCTCAATATATCGGTGTATTGAGCGGCGGGCTGGCCATCCTCGCGCCAAAGCCCTTGTGCCTGGCATAGGCGGCGACCAGTTCGATGTGCTCCTTCGAACGGCCTGAAAGCTCGAGGTAGCGCAGCGTTTCCTCGTCGATCGGGAAGATCGCGCAGGTGCTGCCGAATTCGGGCGACATGTTGGCGATCGTGGCGCGGTCGGCGAGCGGCAGATTGGCCAGCCCGTCGCCGAAGAACTCGACGAACTTGTCGACCACGCCCTTCTTGCGCAGCATCTCGGTGACCGTGAGCACCAGATCGGTGGCGGTGGCGCCCGGCCTGCAGACTCGCCGGTGAGCCGGAAGCCGATCACCTGCGGAATCAGCATCGTCACCGGCTGGCCGAGCATCGCGGCTTCCGCCTCGATGCCGCCGACGCCCCAGCCGAGCACGCCCGAGACCATTGACCATCGTCGTGTGCGAGTCGGTGCCGACCAGCGTGTCCGGGATAGGCCTGGCGCTACGCCGTTGCGCTGCATCGTCGAACACGACACGCGCCAGGTGCTCAAGGTTGACCTGGTGCACGATGCCGGTGTTGGGCGGCACCACCTTGAAGTTGCGGAACGCGCGTCTGGCCCCAGCGCAGGAACGCGTAGCGCCTCGCCGTTGCGCTCGAACTCGATGCAGGTTGTTGAGCGAGCAGGGCTCTGGCGCGTGCCGTATTCGTCCACCTGCACGGAATGGTCGATGACCAGCTCCGCAGGCGCGAGCGGATTGATCCTGCTCGGGATCGCCGCCCGAGCGCGATCATGGCTTCGCGCATCGCGGCCAGGTCGACGACGGCCGGGCACGCCGGTGAAGTCCTGCATGATCACGCGGCGCGGGCGTGAACGAGATCTCGTAGCTCGGGTTGCAGCCTTGCGGATCCCAGCTGAGCAGCGCGCTCGATGTCGGCGCGCGTTACGCTGACGCCGTCCTCGAAGCGCAGCAGGTTCTCGAGCAGGATCTTCAGCGAAAACGGCAGGCGCTCGAGCTGCTGTCCCTTGAGAGCGGCAAGAGCTCCTGATCTCCATAGGAACGCTCACCAACCCGCAGTTGGGACCGCGTCTTGAAGCTGTCGCTCATGCTACCTCCGGGAGCGCCCGTGCGTAGGGCGGAAGAGGTCGCGAGTCATATCGACATTCGCGGTGCGGGCGCATCGCACGTGGCGAGACGATGCGCAGCGGGCGCGACGCGCGCTCGATCAACGCACCGCCGAGACAGGTTTCGCCGTCGTAGAACACTGCTGGATTGACCGGGCGTTATCGCACGTTGCGGCGTCTCAGGGTCACCTGCGCGCCGTCAGAATCCCAGGCGAGAGTGCACGGCTGGTCGGCTTGCCGGTAACGCACCCGCACACTGCAGGAGAGAACTTGCTCATCAGCCGCAGGGGCGAGCCAGTGCACAGGTTCGGGTGCAGAAAGGTTGCTTAGAAGCAGAGGGTGATCGCGGCCTTGCGACAGAGAACGTTGCGATCGCGATCCTTCGCCGGCGACATGCCAGGAGAACTCTCAGGTCCGCCCGGGACTCCATAATGCTGAGGCCATGGCGCTGTCCGGCGTCGCGCGATAGTCACATGGAGACCCTGGTGCCGCCCGATGGGGCATCTCCGTCCGCCGATTCGATCGGGCCGGGTTCGCTGCCGGCAGGTATTGGGCGAGAAATGACTGGAAAGGTCGCTCACCGATGAAGCAAATGCCCGTGCTGTCCTTCTTGTCGAACACCGGCAGTGCCGAGTGCTGAGCGCGCCGGCGCACTTCCTGCTTGGTGAGCTCCCGAGCGGGAACAAAGTGTAGGGCAACACTGCTGGATCGATACCATGCAGGAAGTAGCTCTGGTCCTTGCCGGCATCAATACCCTTCAACCAACCGGTAACCAGAGGCAGTCCTGACGATTCGGGCGTAGTGACGGTTGCCGGAATTGCTCGGCGCCGAGGCGCCGCGCGTATTGCAGGCAGGCACCGAACTTGATCTGGCGATTGCAGAGCACATCGGGGTTTGGAGTTCGACCGACACGATGCTCCGCCAGGAATTGCTCGAACACCTCGGCCCGATACTCAGCTGCGAAATTCGCCTTGTGCAACGGGATGTCGAGGTCCCCGCACACCCGCCGTGCGTCTTGAAAATCCTGGGCACTTGTGCAGTAACCGTCGTCGTCTTCTTCCCAGTTGCTCATGAACAGGCCCTGCACGCGACAGCCTTGCTCCAGCAGCAAACAGCGCAGCGACAGCGGAATCCACGCCGCCAGACATGGCGACAATCACGAGGGGGCGCCTTGAGTTCACGTCCTCATTATAAGAGGCGCGGCCCGCCAAGGCCGACGGCGTTACAGGACAGCCGCGCGCGCCTCGACCTGCTCGAATGGCAGCTGGGTCAGCGACTCGAGTGGCAGGCGGGTGCCGGCGAGGTAATCGTCCACACAACGCAGAACCATCGGTGAGCGTGCAAATGTGACTGGCGACCCAGCAGCTGGTCTCGCGTCAGCCAGTGCACGCGCAGGATGGCGCGGTCCAGGCGCCGGTGGGGATCGTGACTGGCCGCGATTCCCGTGTAGGCAACGCGCAGGAACGACTTCTCGTTGGCCGGGTTCTTCCAGAGATAGATGCCAACGATCGCCTGAGGCTGAAACTGCCAGGCGATCTCTTCGAGGGTCTCGCGTACCACGGCGTGGGAGGAGATCCTCACCTTCTTCAACGTGACCAGCGGGCTGATTGAAGACTCAGGCGGCGCGCGACGCGTTCTTCGACAACGAGAAAACGGCCCTGCTGCTCAACAACCGCCGCGACGGTGAGTTCCGGCTTCCACATCATCGACGAATCATCGCGTGAAGAGGCTCCGAGGCTTAGCCGCGCATCATGCGAATTTCAGGTTCGGGCTCGCTGGCGCGCCAGATCTCGTCGAAATAGCTGAGGTACTTACGCGCAATCGCCGTATCGTTGAGCTCAGCCATCCCGTCCCAACGTGTGGCCTGCAGACGGTAGACCAGCGCACGATCGTCGGCGATCAGGAACGCAGCCGCATTGTTGCGGTGATCGACGTGCACATTGCGCAGATCGATGTAGGTCGTCAGGCGCCTCCCCATGGCGAGGAACCGGTTGCCTTCGCGGATCGTGCGCGAGGGTTCAGAGATCAGCACGCGGACACGAGCGTAGCCGCGTGCGAGGACCAGGCGTTTGACGACTTCCAGAAAGGCGTGCTGGTCGTAGACCTGCGGTTCGAGATCGGGAGTGTAGATGCTCAGGTTGCGTCGTGCGGTTGAAGCAACCCTCGACAACCGCCTCGCGCACTTCGTCGAGCGAAGTGGAGAATGCTGCGCGAATTGCTGGTCTCGACTACGGTGCCCATCTTAGCTGGCAACCTTGCGATTCATGCGTTGATGAGGAATACCCACCTCGTCGAATTCGGGCCCTTGGGGAACAAAACCGTGACGGAGGGTAGAACGGCACGGCGTGAACCTGCGCATGCAGGTATACGGTCTCGAGTCCTTGACGGCGCGCTTGAGTCACGAGCCACTCCAGAAGTCCTTCCCGATACCCAGTCCACTGAAATTCCTTCAGGACTGCGAGGCGCCCAATCTTACCGGTGGGTTCCAGGCGTCCCGTGCCAACTGCGTCACGTTTCGCCCTGAGGGCCAGGGCGTGCAGGCACGTCAGGTCGGCACTATCCCACTCTTCCTGCTCAGGAACCTGCTGTTCCACGATAAAAACAGCACGGCGTACCTGCTGCAGCGCTTCGCGATGTTGCAGCCAGGTTGCAGAGACGACAGTGAAATTTGTGTCGATGGAGCTGACAAACCCTAGATCTCGCGTGCGAGTTGAGTCGCGAGACCAAGATAACGCCCGGCGTCAGGTCCAGCGAGACGCCGACGCACATCTTCAGGCAAATCCAGGGTCGCGATGAAGGCACGCAACTGCTCGCGGTCCACCACACGCCCACGCGAAAATCCTTCAGCCGCTCGTAGCCATCGGGAATCCCGGCGGCTCGCATCACCGTCTGCACGGCCTCGGCGAGGACTTCCCACGCGTTGTTGATGTCGTGCGCCAGCCTTTGCACATCAACCTCGAGTCGCGACAGCCCTCGCTCGACTGCCTGCACCGCCAGCAGCGCAGTGTCCCAGCGCCACCCCGAGATTGCGCAGCACGGTGGAGTCGGTGAGGTCGCGCTGCCAGCGTGAGACGGGAAGCTTCTCGGCAAAGTGACGCAACAGCGCATTGGCGAGACCGAGGTTGCCCTCGGCATTCTCGAAGTCGATCGGATTCACCTTGTGCGGCATGGTTGAGGAGCCGACTTCGCTGCGCGACGACGCGCTGTCGGAAATAGCCGAGCGAGATGTAGCCCCACATGTCGCGGCACAGGTCGATGAGAACCGTGTTGTGGCGCGCCAGTGCATCGCAGTACTCGGCGATCCAGTCATGCGCCTCGATTTGAGTCGAATAGGCGTTCCATTCGAGCCCCAGCGATTCGACCAGACCGCGGCTGAGTGCTCGGCCAGTCCGCGTCCGGATAGGCCGGCAACGTGCGCGTTGAAGTTGCCCACCGCACCATTGAACTTTCCGAGCACACGCACTTCTGCCCAGGCAGTTTGCTGCCGGTCGAGTCGTGACACGAAATTTGCCGAGCTCTTTGCCGACCGTGGTCGGGCTCGCCGGTTGTCCGTGGGTGCGTGCGAGCATCGGCGTCGGCGGCATATTGGTGCGCCAACTCGCGCAGGTGCTCCGTGAGCTTCGACATCGCTGGCAACAGCTGGCTGGCACGCGCTTCCCGCAGCATCAGCGCGTAGGACAGGTTGTTGATGTCCTCGGAAGTGCAGCCGAAATGCACCGACTCGAGTTGGCGCGGGCGTCGCCCCGGCGTCCTCGAGGCGCTGGCGCACGTAATACTCGACCGCCTTGACGTCGTGATTGATTCGTTTCTCGATGGCCTTGACCGCATCGGGCGTCGACGGCGCTGGGATCGACTCGTCAGTCGCTTTACTATCCTCTGCAAGCGCCCGGCAATGCTCTGCAGCGCGGGCATGCTGCGGTGCAGAGCTGCTGCCACCACATCGCTTCGACACGCACGCGCTGACGAATCAGCCCGGCTTCGCTGCAGAGCACGCGCAGTCCCTGGAGCGTGCGCTGCGTAGCGGCCATCGACGGGTGAAAGCGCCTCGAGGTCGGGTGAGGTCGTGACCGGTGTCCGGCGCAAGTGCTAGGATGCAGCATCATACCGCAGTGCTGCGCACGGCCTTCACCGCGTGCGTTCGCCAGCTTTCGCGATAAGCACTCCGTATGCATCGAGGTCCCCGAATGTCGGAGCAGAAAGTCAGGATCGAACGCGACAGTATGGGAGAGTTGCGAGTTCCGGCCGACGCGCTCTGGGGTGCCCAGACGCAGCGCGCCGTACAGAACTTCCCGCTGAGCGGCCTGAAGATGCCGCGCGCGTTCATTCGCGCACTCGGCTCGATCAAGGAGCCGCGGCGGGCGCCAACCACGAGCTCGGCGAGCTTGATGCCACGCTGCGCCGCCGCAATCAGCAAGGCCGCACGCGAGGTTGCCGAGGGCCGCCACGACGATCAATTCCCCGTAGATGTGTTCCAGACCGGCTCGGGCACCAGCTCGCAACATGAATGCGAACGAGGTGATCGCCCATCTCGCACGCCGCGAGGCAGCGCGCGAAGTGCACCCGAACGATCACGTCAACATGGGCCAGAGCAGCAACGACGTGATCCCTACGGCGATCCACGTGAGTGCCGCGCTCGAGCTGCGAGAACAAGCTCCTGCCGGCGCTGCGCGAGCTTGCACGCGCACGATCGATCGTAAGGCGCGCAGAGCTGGCAGAGGTCGTCAAGACCGGGCGCACCCACTTGATGGACGCTATGCCAGTGACGCTCGGGACAGGAAATCGGCGGCTGGCGCTCGCAGATCGGCAGCAACATCGCGCGTCTGAGTCGGGCAGCGGCCGCGCCTGCACTGCGCTGGCGCAAGGCGGCACCGCCGTCGGTACCGGCATCAACGCGCATCCGAGATTCGGCGAGTGCTTCGCGTCGAAGCTGGCGCGCAGCAGACCGGGTCTGGCATCTACCGCGAGCCAGGACTACTTCGAAGCGCTTGAGTTGCCAGGACACGGCCGTCGAGCTGTCCGGCCAACTGCAAGTCGCTTGCCGTGAGCCTGACGAAGATTGCAAACGATCTGCGCTGGATGAACAGCGGGCCGCTCGCCGGGCTCGCCGAGATAGCGCTGCCGGCGCTTCAGCCGGGCAGCAGCATCATGCCTGGCAAGGTCAACCCGGTCATTCCGGAGGCGGTTGCGATGGTCGCGGCACAGGTCATCGGCAACGACGCTGACGATTACGGTGGGCGGTCAGGCCGGGAATTTTCAGCTCAACGTCATGCTGCCCGTCATCGCCTATAACCTGCTGCAGAGCCTCGATCTGCTCGCCAGCGCCGGCGCACGCACTTGCACGAAGATGCCATCGCCGGATTCACCGTGAATCAGGCGCGCATCGCCGAAGCATTGATCGCAATCCGATCCTGGTGACTGCCCTCAATCCGGTCATCGGCTACGAGAAGGGCGCGGCCATTGCGAAGAAGGCCTATGCAGAAGGCAAACCAATACTCGAAGTCGCACAGAGAAGATGACGGATCTGAGTGCCGGGGAACTCAAGCAGCTGCTCGATCCACGCGAACTTACCCGTGGCGGCATCAAGGGAGGCGGGGGCGGCGGCGGATGAGCCGGTCGATGGGGAGCGGCCGACGCGACAGCGATACCGGGCGATGACATCCTGCGCGCCCGAATTCGTACTCGACTGGCAGGTACTGGTCCGGCACTCACTCGCGTGATCCATGGCTGGCAGGGCTGCCACCGGAGCTGACCACGCATTTTCATCACCTGATCCCCGCGCAGCCCACGCCCGCTGCCGTGCTGGTGCCCATCGTCGATCATCCGGACGGGCTGACAGTACTGCTCACGCAGCGGGGAGCCGATCTCGACACCATGCGGGGCAGATCAGCTTCCCCGGCGGACGCCTCGAGCCGAGCGATGCCGACGCGCTGGCCGCAGCGCTGCGCGAGACGGAAGGAGGAGATCGGTCTGGAGCGAGGATTCGTCGAGGTCGTCGGTTACCTGCCCGACCACCTGATCATCAGCGGCTATCGTGTGACGCCCGTGGTCGGTTTCGTCCGTCCGGGATTTGAGCTCGAGCTCGACACTGGAGGAGGTCACGGAGGCCTTTGAGGTGCCGCTGCGTTCGTCCTGGATCCCGCCCATCACAAGGCGCGACGCCGGCAACTCGGTGAGGGCGAGATCGAGGTCTATGACATTCCTTACGGCGAACGCAACATCTGGGGCGCGACTGCTGGGATGCTCATGACGCTCTATCGCCTGCTGCACGAATGACCCAGCAGCGGCCGAGGTCAATCGATGAGCTGCTGCAGATCGTGGCGCGGCTGCGCGCGCGCGATGGCGGCTGTCCCTGGGACCAGGAACAGACCTTCGCGACGATCGCACCGTACACCATCGAGGAGGCATACGAAGTCGCTGACGCCATCGAGCGCGGCGATTCGGCGCAGTTGTGCGATGAGCTCGGCGACCTGCTGTTCCAGGTCGTCTTTCATGCCCGCATGGCACAGGAGGCGGGCCAGTTCGAATTTGCCGATGTGGTTGCGGCAATCTGCGACAAGATGACACGCCGTCATCCACACGTCTTCGGCGATGAGCGCGTTGCCAGTTCTGCCGATCAGTCGCGCGCCTGGGAGGAGCACAAGAAACGCGAGCGCACAACAGGCGAAGCCACCAGCGCTCTCGACGGATTGCGCTTAGGCTGCCAGCGCTGACGCGCGCCGCCAAGGTGGGCACGCGCGCAGCCAGCGTAGGTTTTGACTGGGCCGACTGGCAGGGGGCGCGAGCCAAGATCGATGAGGAACTCGGTGAGCTGGATGCCATCGGCGCAGCCCCGGATCGCGGCGCCGAGCGTCACGCGAGAGCTTGGCGACGTGCTTCTCGCCATCGTCAACCTGGCGCGACATCTGGGTGTTGATCCGGAATCCGCCTTGCGCTCGAGCAACGCGCGCTTCGAGCAGCGTTTCCGGCACCTGAAGGACGCGTGCGTGCCAGCGGACGAAGGCTCCAGGATGTCAGCGCCGCAGAGTTCGACGTGCTCTGGAATGAGGCCAAGTCAGCGCTGAAGCACGACTGAGTCGCACTTTTCCCTGTCCTGGAGGAGGTTCAGTCCTCATTCAGAGTGCCTGCCTTAGCTTGGCTCCCACGCTCGCGATGACGGGATGACGCCGTCCGAGCGCAAAGGAGCCTGACATGTTTACGCGAGTGATGACATGCGCTGTGGTGGCCTCCGTGCTGGCTGCGCCCGCGGCGCTTGCGGACCCCAAGCACGGCCAGCCGTATGGCTCATGGCGCGGAGCGAACGCGGGCTATGACTACGCACGTGTACTGCACGTCGAGCCGATCGTACGCCAGGTCCGCGTGGACGTGCCGCGGCGCGAATGCTGGACCGAGACGCGTTATGACCAGCCGCAACGTTCCTACTCGGGCCTCGCGGGCCCAACGATCGTCGGCGGTCTGATCGGCGGTGCGATTGGCCACCAGTTCGGCAGCGGGCGAGGCAAGAGCGCGGCAACTGTCGCGGGTGTGCTGATCGGTTCGGCACTGGGCCACGACGCCGGTGCGCGCCGGCAGGCGCAGCATGGCTACTCGCAGCCGCAGCCCCAGGCCTATCAGGTCGAGCGCTGCGACCAGCGCATCGAGCAGACTTATGAGGAACGTATCGACGGCTATCAGGTCGACTACGAATACTGCGGGCAGCGATATTCGACGCGCCTGCCGTACGATCCGGGTGAGCGCCTGCGCGTGCAGGTCGAGGCCCGACCGGCATAGAAGCTGACATCGAGGAGCGGGCGGAACGACTCCGCCCGCGCCCGTGCTTACAGGGAATGCATGCCCACACTACACTTCCGGCCATGGCCGTGACGCGACCGCGAGATCGAATGTGAGGAACCAACCTGTACCGGCGCTTGCCCTAATGGTTCTGGCCGGCAGCCTTGCTTGTGGTGCCGCCTCGGCACACAGGCAGGGCGCGGTGCCGCCGACAGAGGTCGCCCCGCACGCGCAAACGCGCGCGCAGGGCGGGCTGTCGCTGGATGCAGTGGTACAGATGGTCCAGCAACGCTACAACGCCCGGGTCGTGCGGGCCGAGACTCGCCAGGAAAATGGACGCAACGTGTATGTGCTGAGATTGCTCAACGCGGACGGCAAGGTATGGACCGTGCGCGTCGATGCGGACTCGGGCGCGGTGCTTTAGGCATGATTTCTGAGCGAGGAATTGATTCCGATGCGAATTCTGATCGTCGAAGATGAGCAGGCCCTGCGCGAGTCCCTGGTGACGCAGCTGAGTGCTGCCGGTTACACGGTCGATGCCGCAGCCGATGGCGAAGAGGGTCTGTACGCGGGGAACGAGTACCCAATCGATCTCGCAATCATCGATCTGGGGTTGCCGAAGCTGCCCGGCATGGAGCTGATCCGCAAATTGCGCGAGGGCGGGCGCAGCTTCCCGGTGCTGATCCTGACCGCGCGCGATCGCTGGCAAGACAAGGTCGAGGGGCTGCAGTCCGGCTCGGACGACTATCTCGCCAAGCCGTTCCACATGCAGGAGCTGCTCGCGCGCGTGCAAGCGCTGCTGCGACGCTCGGGCGGCTGGTCACAACCTGTGCTTCAATGTGGCGACATCAGTCTCGATACGCGCACCCAGATGGTTACGGTGGGCGAGAAAGTGATCGACTTGACCTCGTTCGAGTACCGCATACTGGAGTTCCTGATGTTGCGTGCGGGTGAAGTGATCTCCAAGGCCGAGCTCACCGAACGGCTCTATGCCCAGGATTTCGAGCGCGACAGCAACGTCATCGAGGTATTCATCGGGCGCCTGCGCCGTAAGCTCGATCCGGAGGGCAGCCGCCAACCGATCGAGACTCTGCGCGGGCGTGGCTATCGCCTGGCACTGGCACGCGCCGAAACGCCGAGTGCGCGGGCCGACGGCGGCTGATGTCTTCGCTCAGCGGGCGACTGCTGGCTTCGGTATCACTGCTTCTGATTCTGTTTTTCGGTGTCACGATCGCTGCTCTGGACGCGGTGTTCCGCGATCTGAGCCAACGCAGCATCGGCGAGCTCCTCGATACGCAGCTCGTAGCGCTCCTTGCGGCCTGCGAGCCCGACGATCACGGCAACGTGCAGCCCGCGGGCGCTCTGGCAGAAGCACGTCTGCGCCAACCCGGCTCAGGTCTGTACGCCTCAGATCCGCACGCGTGATGGCAAACTCATCTGGCGCTCGCCCTCGCTACTTGGAAGCCAGGTGGATTTCGGTGGCCCCGTCTCGCCCGGTGCGCGCGCGCCTCGAGCAACGCACGCTCGACACCAACCTGCGAAGCATGGTGCTGACCTCGTCTATCAACTGGGAAATTTCACCCGGCGCCAACCGCGAGTTCATTTTTCAACGTGGCCACGAGCCTCGGCTCCGTACGAGGCACAGCTGACACGATTCCCGCAGCCAGATGCTTGGCTGGTTTCTGGGCCTGTTCGTGCTGTTACTCGGCTCACTCGCATTGTTATTGCGCTGGGCACTTGGCCCTTGCGTCAGATCGAGATGGAGATCGGCGAGGTGGAGGCGGGAGTCGAACGTCGTTGAGTGGCTCGCAGCCGCGCGAGCTGACCGGTCTCGCAGCCAACATGGAATGCGCCTCAAGAGCGAGCGCCAGCGCGTCGAGCGCTATCGCAACACGCTCGGCAACCTGGCGCACAGCTTGAAAACGCCACTCGCGGTGATGCGATCCACGCTCGCCGGCGAGCCGGCGAACCCTCGGCGCCACGAGATCGTTGACCAGCAGATCGATCGGATGAACGCGATCGTGCAGCACCAGCTCAAGCGCGCGGCCGCATCCGGCGGGGCGGTAGTGGGTCAGAGTGCGGTAGAAGTCGCGCCGCTGCTGGTGGAGCTCAGGGCGGCTCTCAGCAAGGTCTATCCGCACCGCGATCTGTTGATCGAGATCAGCGTCCCGGAAGGCGCAGCATTTGTCAGGCGATCGCGGCGATCTGTTCGAGCTGCTCTGGTAATCTGCTCGACAATGCCTGCAAGTGGTGCCGATCACGCGTGCGGGTAACGGCGGCGCGCCTGCCGACTGCGGATGCCCGCAGGCGGCTGCGCATCGGTGTCGAGGATGATGGCGCCGGGATTCCAACCGCGGATCGCGAGCGCATTCTGGAGCGGGGCGCGCGCGCCGACGAGCAGGTTGAGGGCCAGGGCCTCGGCCTTGCGATGGTGCGTGAGATCGTCGATCTCTACGACGGCACGCCTCGAGATCGGTGATTCGCCGCTGGGCGGGGCACTCGTCACGGTATGCCTCCCGGGCCGGTAAGCGCCGACCCGTCCATCCTCTATCCGGTCAGTCCTTTCAAGAACGCCGTGAATCCGTCCCTGGAGGCTCCGTGCAAAACATCCGTGTTTTGCACGGTCTTGAAAGGACTGACCGGACAGTGAAGACGTCTCGTCGGCGACGGATCACCGGTTCCTATCGCCCAGGAGCGGGGCAATGAGATCGAGGGCAGGGGGAATACGATCGTCGAGCTTCTTTCATTGGAGATGTCCGCGAGCGTCTGCAGGTAGCGCAGCTGCATTGCCTTGGGTTCCGCCGCCAGCGCATGCGGCCGCTTCCACCAGCTTCTCTGCTGCCTGCTTCTCTCCTTCGGCATGAATCACCTTGGCGCGCCGCGTGCGCTCCGCTTCCGCCTGCTTGCGCGATGGCGCGGATCATGCTTTCATCGAGGTCGACATGCTTGATTTCGACATTTGCGACCTTGATGCCCCAGGCGTCCGTCGCCTGGTCCAGGATGTGCTGGATGTCGACGTTGAGCTTCTCGCGCTGCGACAGCATTTCGTCCAGGTCGTGCTGGCCCAGCACCGAGCGCAGCGTGGTCTGCGCGAACTGACTGGTGGCCTCCCACGGATTGGCGACCTGGATGATGGCCTTGGCGGGGTCTACCACCCGGAAGTAGACGACCGCATTGACCTTGACCGAAACGTTGTCGCGCGAAATGACGTCCTGCTTGGGAACATCGAGCACGATGACACGCAGGTCGACCTTGGTCATCTGCTGCAGGATCGGAATGACCAGAATGACTCCCGGGCCCTTCACACCCGTGAAGCGACCCAGCGTGAACATCACGCCGCGCTCGTACTCCTTGAGAATCTTGATGGCGCTGAACACCAGAGCGCCCACTAGAAACACGCACCACCAGTACGAATGGACTCATTGTCTGACTCCCGTCATTGCCGGACTTCCGTCATTGATAGCGGCTCGACCCACAGTAGCAGGCCATCAACCTTGACCACACGCACGCTCTGGCCGGCGCTGACCGGCGCGGCGCTGCGCGCATTCCACAATCCGCCGCCGAGGCGCACGGTGCCTTGCGTCGTGAATCCGTCCAGCACTTCGGCGGTGCTGCCGACAATATGCTCGACGCCGGTGACGACCGGGCGACGACGAGAGCGTCCGAACAGCCAGCCCATACCCAGTAGCACGAGTCCGGCAACGAATGCGATCGCGGCGATGATCGGCATCGCGATGGAGAACCTGGGCACACTGGTATCGAACAGCGATGATCGAGCCGATGATGAATGCGATCAGCCCGCCGACGCCTAACGCGCCGAAGCTCGGTACGAATGCCTCGGCAACTACCAGCAGCGTCCCCAGGGCGATAAGAGCCAGCCCGGCGTAGTTCACCGGCAACACCTGGAACGCAAACAGCGCCAGCAGCAGGCAAATCGCTCCCGCCACGCCAGGCAGAACAGCGCCTGGGTTGTAGCCCCTCGAACAGCAGTCCATAGATACCGATCAACAGCAGGCCGTAGGCGATGGTCGGATTGGTAATCACCGCCAGCAGCTCGGTGCGCCAGTCTGGATCGAACTTCTCCAGCGTGAGTGCCTTGGTGGCGAGCGTGATCTCGCTTGCGCCAATGCGGAGCTTGCGGCCGTCAAGCTGTTGCAGCAGGTCGGGCAGATCCTTCGCGATGAGATCGATGACCTTGTTGTCGAGCGCTTCGGTCGCCGGGAGGTTGGCACCCTCGCGTACCGCTTTTTCGGCCCACTCGACGTTGCGTCCCCGCAGTTGCGCGAGACTGCGCAGGTACGCCGCCGCATCGTTGATGACTTTGCGTTCCATCGCGCTTGCGCCGCGTTCATCGCGCCTGCCCTTAGCTTCCTTGTCCTTTCTTCTTCCTTGGCATCTGTCCCCGGGGCTTGTCCGAAGTGGGTTCGTCGCCGCCTTCGGGCCGCGGGCCGGCAGGCTCACCTCCGATCTGACCGGTGTCGCCGACCCGAGGTTCGTAGCCGGGGCCATGGCCGCGACATGGCTGGCGTACAGAATGTAAGTGCCTGCGCTCGCCGCGCGGGCGCCGCTCGGCGCAACGAACGTGACGATCGGAATCGGTGAAGCCAGGATGTCCTTGATGATGTCGCGCATGGCGGTGTCAAGGCCGCCGGGGTATCCATCTGCAGGATTACCAACGTGCTGCCGGACTCCCGGCCTTCTTGAGCCCTTGCGAAAATAATGACTCGATCGCCGGGCCGATCGGGCCATCGATTTTGAGCAATAGAGCTGTGGCAGAAGGCGGGGCGGCTGCACAGGCGTATCGGCCTGAAGCAGGGCACAGCCCAGGGAGAAGGACAACAGTGAGAAGTGAGCGCATCTGGCAACCACGGGCGCGACTCAAGTGCCGCGTCCTGAGAGCCTAGCACGCTGGGGAGAGTGCCTCAGCTTCCGACGTCGAAGCGGATGCCTTGTGCGGGCAGGCAGCGAGCTGCTCCAGTTGGGATCGTGCTGGTCTGACGGCGCATGTAGGCCTTCCAGGAGTCCGAGCCGGACTCGCGCCCGCCACCGGTTTCCTTTCGCCGCCGAAAGCACTCGCGCCGACTCTCCGCGCCCGAGGTGCCGATGTTCACGTTGGCGATGCCGCAGTCGCTGCCCGCAGCCGACAGGAAGCGCTCGGCGTTCTGGAGCCGGTCGGTGAAGATCGCCGACGACAGGCCGTGCGCCGAGGCGATTCTGCATCCGCGATCGCCTCCTCGAGCGGACTGCACCGGATCAGGTACAGGATCGGGCGCGAACGTTTCGGTCTGCACGATCTGCCAGTCGTTGCGCGCGCGCACGATCGTCAGGCTCGACGAAGTTGCCCGCGCCGGCAAGAACCCGGCCGCCACACGAGCACTTCGCCGCCGCTGCTCGCGACTGCGTGCCAGCGCGGCCTCATAGCTCGTCACCGCCTGGCGGATCGATGAGCGGCCCCATCAACGTACCAGGCGCCAGCGGATCGCCGATCTTGCACCTGCCCGTAGGCGTGCAGGCAGCCGCTGCTCGAGCTCTGCCTGCGCGCGACTGGTGGACGAACACGCGGCGCGTGCTGGTGCAGCGCTGGCCGGCCGTGCCGACCGCACCGAACACGATCGACGGCACTGCCGAGGTCGAGATTCGCCGAACTCGTCGACGATGATCGCGTTGTTGCCGCCGAGCTCGAGCAGGCTCTTGCCGAGGCGCGCGGCGACGCGCTCGCCGACCTTGCGGCCGACCGCCGTCGAGCCGGTGAAGGAGACCAGTCGCCACGCGCGGATCGTCGACGAATCGCTCGGCGAGTTCGGTGCCGGCATCGATGAACAGCTGGAAGATGCCGGCGGCAGGTCGTGCCGCTCGAGCACGCGGTTGCACGATGTTCTGGACGGCGATCGCGCGACAGCGGCGTCTTCGGCGAGGGCTTCCATACGCTCACGTTGCCGCAGATCGCGGCGAGGAACGCGTTCCACGACCACACCGCGACCGGGAAGTTGAATGCGGTGATGATGCCGACCGACGCCGAGCGGATGCCACTGCTCGTACATGCGGTGCTGCGGACGCTCCGAGTGCATCGTCGAGGCCGTAGAGCATGCGCGACTGGCCGACCGCGAAGTCGGCGATGTCGATCATCTCCTGCACTTCGCCGTCGCCCTCGGCCTTGATCTTGCCGTTCTCGAGCGATGACGAGGCTGCCGAGCGCGTCCTTGTGCGCGCGCAGCTCTTCGGCCACGAGTCGCACCGCTTCGCCGCGCTTCGGCGCCGGCACCTCGCGCCATTCGCGCGGATGCCGCGACGGCCGACTGCATCACGTGCTCGTAGTCGGCTCGCGGTCGAGCAGCGAACCTGCGCGATCAACTTCGCCGGTCGCCGGATTGACGGAGTCGATGAGCGGCCCGTCGATTGTCCGATGACCAGCCCGCGCTGCCGGACCAGGTTCCGGGACTCACGGGTTCGAGACTTCAGATGCGCGTCGAGCACTTCGTTCACGCATGCCTTCACCGCCTGCTGCGCGCTGGTGGCCCGCCTTGCCCGACGACCACCACTCGCCGAAGAGACGTCCTTCGTGCCGCCGGCGGCGTAGTAGCGGCCGAAGCGATTGGCGAGGACGTCCGTGAGCCGGAAATTCTCCTGGCGCACGAAGCCGTGATACTGCTGCTGGCGAGTTGAACACCAGGTCGACTACCGCGGTGATACCCGCGGCGGTCGTCACCTGAATCGCTGACCACAGGCGCCCGGCGATGACCTGCGGGTAGATCTTGTTGACGTAGTTCTCCTCGCGCAGCTTGCCGTCCTGCAGGCCGCTCACGGCGGCGTAGACGATCACGACGTCCTGCAGAGTCTGCGGGACGGCATTCTCGAGCACGTGCTTGAGCGTGGCGCGATCGTGATTGAGCTTGAGGTCGTTCATCAGCAGGCGCATCTGCGCGCAGTGGCCCGGATAGCGGATGGTCTTGTAGTTCATGATTGCCGACGCGCGCGCCGTAGGTTTCGCCCAGAGAGCCCAGGCCGCCCGAGGTGTTGAACGCCTCGTAGAGCGTGCCGTCGATCTCGATTTCCTCCAGGCCCTCGAGCGGTGCGGTGTCGACGAGGCGGCCATCGTCGGATCGCCTGGCATGGATTGCCGTACTCGTTGATCAGTCCTTCGGTCGACCAGGTCAGCGAGTACTTGAGCACGTTGTTCGGGTGCTGGGGCAGCGCGCCGACGCGCAGCTTCACGGTGCGCAGCTCATCGAAGTGAGTGATGAGCTCGTTGGCGGCGATGCTGATGAATCCGGGCGCCAGGCCGCACTGAGGCACGAACGCGGACTTGGCTCCCTCGGCAATGCCGCGCACTGCGCTGGTGACCTCGACGTCTTCGGTGAGGTCGAAGTAGTGAACCCCGGCCTGCCTTGCCGCAGTCGCGACGGCGACGTTGCAGTAATAAGGCAGGCTCGAAATCACCGCATCGACCGGATGAGCCTCGAGGTGCGCCAGCAGCGCATCCGAATTCGAGGCGTCCAGGGCATGAGCCCGCAGGTCACTTAACCCGTGAGCGCGAACCACGGAGTCGGCGGCCTGGCCGTTTACATCGGCGAGCGCCACCCGGTAGGCACCTGATTCAGCGAGTAAACCGGAGATCAGAGCGCCGATCTTGCCGGCGCCGAGGATGAGGACACGATGCATGAGACTCACTCCGTGCAGGGCGGCGCCAGCTCTGGTCGTCGCTGACGGGAACAGCCGGGGCGGCCGCGAAAAGGCGCGCATTCTGCCTCAATGATCGCCCGAAAGCACCGTCCGCTTTTTGCGGTGCAATGAGGTGGTGTGTACGATCCGGCCATGGCCTTGAGCCCCGCAATCAACGAATGGAACCCGGCGAGCTGGCAGGCGAAGCCCGCACAGCAGCAGCCTCGGCTATCGCGGATCCGCAGGCGATCGAAAGCGTGGTTGCGGCACTCAGCCGCCTGCCGCCGAATCGTGGTGTCGTGGAGATCGAGGCACTGCGAGCCCACATCGCCGCCGCACAACGCGGCGAGCAGTTCGTGCTGCAGGGTGGCGACTGTGCCGAGAGTTTCCGCCGAGTGCGAGTCCGACCAGATCGCGCAGAAGCTCAAGATCCTGCTGCAGATGAGCCTCGTGCTGCTGGACGGCCTCAAGAAGCCGATCGTGCGAGTCGGCCGGATGGCGGGCCAGTACGCCAAGCCGCGTTCAGCCGACACGGAGACGCGCGACGGCGTGACGCTGCCGAGCTACCGCGGCGACATCGTCAACCGCGCGCCGGTTCACGCCAGCCGATCGCGAGCCGGATCCTGAACTGCTGTTGCGCGGCTACGAGCGCGCCGCGCTCACGCTCAACTTCGTGCGTGCGCTGATCGACGGCGGGTTCGCAGACCTGCACCACCCGGAATACTGGGACCTGGGCTTCGTGCGCCACTCGCCGCTCGCGCGACGACGTACCAGCAGCTCGTGGACTCGATCGGCGGACTCGCTCGACTTCTTCGAGATCGCTCAGCGGGCGCCCGGTACCACGAGGCGAGCCGCGTCGATTTCTACGCCAGCCACGAGGGTCTGCACCTGCCGCTACGAGCAGGCGCAGACGCGCTTCATTCCGCGCCAGCAGCGCTGGTACAACCTGTCGACGCACATGCCGTGGATCGGCATGCGCACGGCGCGACCCGACAGGCGCGCACGTGGAGTACTTCCGCGGCATCGCGAATCCGATCGGCGTCAAGATCGGGCCAGGACATGACTGCCGAATGGCTGCAGGCGCTGCTCGAAATTCTGAATCCGCAAAGCCAGCCAGGACGCCTGACTGCTGATCCACCGCTTCGGGATCAAGGAGATCGAGCGCGGCTTGCCGTCCTCATCCAGGCGGTGCGCGCACCGGGCGGACAGTGTTGTGGATGTGCGACCCCATGCACGGCAACACCGAGACCACTGCGGGCGGCTGAAGACGCGCGCGCTTCGAGTGCTATCCTCGGCGAAGTCGAAAGTGCGTTCCGAATTCACGAGGAGCTCGGTTCGATCCCTCGGCGGTGTGCATTTTGAATTGACGGGCGATGACGTCACCGAGTGCATCAGGGGCGCGCGTGGACTTCACAGAAGCGGACCTGAAACGCGCGTATCGCTCAACCGTCGATCCGCGGCTTAACTACGAGCAGAGCGCTTGAGCTCGCGATGCTGATCGCACGTCACAGTCCGCGCCGCGCTGACGGCGTAGCTGATTCAGCACGTCACCGCAATCGAGCTCCCGCACTGCGCCCGGGGCGAGGCCAGCCAACGTCCACGGTCCGATCGCGCAGCGGATCAGCCGCAAGGTCGGCAGGCCAACTGCTGCCGTCATGCGCCGCACCTGGCGGTTGCGGCCCTCGGTGATGCCGAAGCTCGAGCCAATGGGTCGGAATGCGCGCGCGACGACGGATTGGCGGATCACGCGGCCAGAGCCCAGCAGGTTCTCGATCGCAGTCGCACCTTGCGCCGGCCGCGTGGGCCAATCCGTCGCCTGAGATGGACACCCGTGCATAGGCGAGGCAGTGCCTCGGGCAGCTGGCTCGCCTTCCACCTGCACCCAATAACGCTTCCACAACCGGTGGCTCGGGTCGCTCAGTCAGGCCTGAAGGGATCCATCGTCGGTCACGGAACAAAGACCCTCGCTGTCATAGTCCAGCCGGCCCGCCGGATAGACATTGTCAATACTGACGAACTGGCTAAGCGTTGTACGAGGACTCCCGCGTCAGTGAAACGCGACAGCACCTGATAGGAGCTTGTTGAGCAGCAAACAGCGCATTCGGCATTGATTCTGCGGCGTCGGGCACGACGCCCATGCGGTATCATATTGCGCGCTGCAAGGTTGCACCGCGCAGGATTTGCAGCCACGATCAACTTCCTGTGCAACGTCTGGAGGACGCTTTGGCTTCATCAGGTGCGCCGGCGATTGCCGGCTGCGAGATCCTGCGGCGCGATGCCCGCGGGCTTCGATTCGATACTCACGCGCGACGCACTGGTTTCCTGGCGGCGTTGGCGCTGACGTTTCACACCCCGAGTGCATGAATTACTCGCGGCGCGAGAACGCCGACAGCGCGCTTTGGATGCGGGCGAGCTGCCGGATTTTCTCCCCGACACCCGCGAGATCGCGAATCCAACTGGCGCGTCGCGCCCATCCCGCATGATCTTCTCGATCGCCGCGTGGAGATCACCGGACCGACCGATCGCAAGATGGTCATCAACGCCCTCAACTCGGGTGCACGACGGTGTTCATGGCGGACTGCGAGGACTCGCTCACGCCGACATGGGACAACCTGTTGCGCGGCCAGATGAACCTGCGCGATGCAGTGCCGCGGCGTGGCCAACTATCGAGAGCCCGGAGGGCAAGCGATACGCCGCTCTGAACCGCACAAGTCGCGAGCGCTGCTCGTCAGGCCGCGCGGCTGGCATCTCGTTCGAGAAGCACATGCTGGTTGATGGCGAACAGCATGTCCGGCGCGCTGGTCGACTTCGGGCTCTACCTGTTCCACAACGCTCGCGAGCTGGCGAACAGAGGCACAGGTCCGTATTTCTATCTGCCGAAGCTCGAGATCACACCTCGAAGCGCGCCTGTGGACGCGACGTGTTCTGACGCACGCCAGAACACTTGCTGGGGCTGCAGCGCGGCACGATCAAGGCGACCGTCCTGATCGAGACGATCCTGGCCGCCTTCGAGATGGACGAGATTCTCTACGAGCTCAAGGGACCACATCCGTCGGGCTCAACTGCGGCCGCTGGGACTACATCTTCAGCTTCATCAAGAAATTCCGCTCGTCGCGCCGATTTCGTGCTGCCGGACCGGCAGCAGGTCACGATGACCAACCATTTCCTGCGCTCGTATTCGCTGCTGGTGATTCGCACCTGCCACCGGCGCGGCGCATCGCGATCGGCGGGATGGCGGCGCAGATTCCGATCAAGAACGACCCCGACGCGAACGAAGCGGCGCTGGCCAAGGTGCGAGCCGACAAGGAGGAGGAAGCTGGCGATGGCCACGATGGCACTTGGGTTGCGCACCCGGGACTGGTGCCGTTGGCGCTCGAAGTGTTCAACCAGCATATGGCGGGGCCGAATCAGCTCGAGCGCCTGCGCGACGACAGTTCTGCGTGGGCGCAGCAGATCTGCTGCGGGTTCCGGCTGGGACGATCACCGAAGCGGGCTCCTCAATAATGTCAGCGTGGGGCTGCAATATCTCGCCGCCTGGCTCGGAGGCCTCGGCTGCGTGCCGATCAACTAACCTGATGGAAGACGCGGCGACGGCGGAGATTTCGCGGGCGCAGCTCTGGCAATAGGGTCCATCACCCGGCGGCGTGCTGCAGGACGGCCGTCGTGTGACCCTCGAACTGGTGCGCGAGTGCATCCAACCGGGAACTGCGCACGCTCAGGGAGCAGGAGCGAGGCCGGTCCCGCCGCGGGTCATTACGATACGGCGGCGAGGCTTGCTGGAACTGACGACGGCTGAGCCCGTTTCACAGCTTTCCTGACGGCGGTCGCGTACCGTGGAGATCGATTGATAGCCCCAGTCAGAGGAACCGACGATGAATGCCCCTGCCGCGAGTGAGATCCGCAAAGCCTGGAGCACTCGATGCGCGGTGGAGAGGCGTGAGGCGCCCGTACCAGGCGGAGGATGTCGTGCAGTCTGCGGGGCACCGTCGTCATCGAGCACACTCTCGCGCACCTGGGCGCTGAGAAGCTCTGGGGTTACCTCAAGGAAAAGCCCTTTCGTTGCCGCGCTCGGAGCTTTGACCGGGAACCAGGCCATGCAGCGGGTGCGCGCAGGGCTGGATGCAATCTATCTCTCAGGCTGGCAGGCGGCGGGGATGCGAACCTGGCTGCGCAGATGTCCATCCAGATCAATCCCTGTATCCCGCTGATTCGGTGCCAGCCGTGGTCAAGCGCATCAACAACACCCTGCAGCGCGCCAACCAGATCTGTCATGCCGAAGGTGACAACAGCGTTGACTGGCTGAAGCCGATTGATCGTCGCGGATGCGGAAGCCGGTTTCGGCGGCGTGCTGAATGCCTTCGAGCCGATGAAGGCCATGATTGAAGCAGGGGCGGCTGGCGTGCATTTCGAAGATCAGCTCGCCTCCGCCAAGAAGTGCGCGTCACATGGGCGGCAAGGTGCTGGTGCCGACGTCGAGGCGGTCAACAAGTCTGACTGCTGCGCGCCTCGCAGCAGATATTCGCGGCGTACCGATGGTGCTGATCGCCCTGCACCGACTCAGAGCCGGCAAGTCTTCTGGATCTTCTCTGATGCCGATGATCGGATCACCCGGTTCATCGAGAAGCGCGAGCGCAGCTCCGAGGGGCTCTCTTTACGTGAAGGCCGGGGTCGGACAGCCATCGCTCGTGGCCTGTTCTCTATGCCCCGCTTGCGGACTCCGTACGTGGGTGCGAAACTGCGGTTCCGGACGTGAAGCAGGCGCGCTTTCGCGGAAGGGATCCACAAGCACTTCCCTGACAAGCTTCTGGCTTACAACTGCTCGCCGTCATTCAACTGAAGCAGAAGCTCGACGATGCACCGATCGCAACGTTTCAGCGCGAGCTCGGCGCGATGGGCTACAAGTTTCAGTTCGTGACCCTGGCCGGATTCCATGCGCTCAACTTCAGCATGTCGGAGCTGGCACGTGGTTACCGCGAGCGGCAGATGAGCGCCTCACGTGGAATTGCAGCAGGCTGAATTCAGCGCTGAGAAATCGGGCTACACGGCAACGCGCCACCAGCGAGGTGGAGCGGGTACTGACGATGTGACGCAGACGGTCATGGGTGGTAAGTCCTGGATCACCGCACTCCACCGGCTCGACCGAGGAAGCGCAGTTCAAGGCCCTCGAGGCGACGCCAGAGCTGACCGGGCGCTGCCGACGCTCCTGCGGCTTTCTGATACAGTTTGCGGCCTGCAAAGTCGCTGACTCATCGCCATGAAGTACGACCACACCGTTGTGCCCGCGGAAGGCGAGCGCATCACGCTCAATCCCGATTTCTCTTCAACGTTCCGAATCATCCGATCGTCCCGTTCGTCGAGGGTGATGGCATCGGCACTAGACGTCACACCCGTGATGCGACGGGTGGTCGATGCAGCCGTCGACAAGGCCTATGCGGGCAAGCGCCGCATCGCGTGGGTGGAGATCTACGCGGGCGAGAAGTCGAACCGATCTACGGCGCCGGCGCGTGGTTTCCTGATGAAACGCCGCAGGCGCTGCGTGATTTTGTCAGTCTTCCATCAAAGGCCCGCTCGGCACTCCAGTGGGCAGCGGCATCCGCTCGCTCAACGTCGCGATCCGCCAGCAGCTCGATCTTTACGCCTGCGTGCGCCCGATTCGACATTTCCGGGTGTCTCTACGCCGATGAAGGATCCGGAGCCAGGTGGACATGGTGGTCTTCCGCGAGAACACCGAGGACATCTACGCCGGCATCGAGTGGCCCGCCGGCTCGGCCGAGGTGCAGAAGCTGATCGCGTATCTGCACCGTGAGCTCGGCGTCACCTCGATCCGTTTCCCTCCAGCTCGGCCATCGGTATCAAGCCGGTTTCGGCGGAAGGATCGCAGCGCCTGATACGTAAAGCGATCCAGTACGCGGTCGACAATGATCGCTTCTCGGTCACGCTGGTTCACAAAGGCAACATCATGAAATTCACCGAAGGTGGATTTCGTAACTGAGGGCTACCAGCTCGCGCGTGACGAATTCGGCGCGCAGGAAATTGACAAGGGTCCGTGGCTGTCGTTTCGGAACCCGATCACCGGTCATCAGCATCGTCATCAAGGACGTCATCGCCGACAACTTCCTGCAGCAGGCGCTGCTGCGACCGGAGGAGTATGACGTCGTTGCAACCCTCAACCTCAATGGCGACTACATCTCCGATGCGCTGGCGGCTCAAGTAGGCGGTATCGGCATTGCGCCGGGAGGCAATATCGGCGATGGGTTAGCGGTGTTCGAAGCGACCCATGGCACCGCGCCGGGGTTCGCTGGCAAGGATCGCGTGAACCCGGGTTCCATCATCCTGTCAGCAGAGATGATGTTGCGTTACCTGCGCTGGACCGAGGCCGCGGACCTGATCATCAAGGGCGTGACCAACACGATCGCCAGCCGCGAGCTGACTTATGATCTCGCACGCCTGCGTGAGGCGATTCGCGCTCAAGGCGCGAGCTGGCTGGCCGCAAGAATGTGGAAGAGGATCTGCAACGGCTGATTCCCGGCGCGACCCTGGTTGGTACGAGTGGGTTTGGCGACGCCGTGATCCGTCACATGAATGACTGAGAGCTCTGACGCCACTGCATTCGATCCCAAGGCCTTCGTTCAAAGGCTGCCATCGCGCCCGGGCGTGTACCGGATGTGCGGGGCGAACGGCGAGATCCTGTAGCGTTGGCAAGGCCCGCAATCTCAAGGCGCGGGTCGGCAGTTACTTTCACGCCGGCAACGTAGAGCCGAAAGTACAGGCGCTCGTCGGTCAGGTGGCGCGAATTGATGTAACCCTGACCGACTCCGGAAACCGAAGCGCTACTGCTCGAATACAACCTCATCAAGGAGCACAAGCCGCGCTTCAACGTCATCCTGCGAGATGACAAGAGCTTCCCTTACATCTACGTCACCACCGAGGCACGCTTTCCGCGGCTCAACTTCTATCGTGGCGCGCGTAACCTGCCCGGGCGTTACTTCGGTCCGTACCCGAGCGCCGGCGCGGTGCGTGAGTCACTGCAGCAGCTGCAGAAGCTTTTCAAGCTGCGTAACTGCGAGGACACGTTCTTCGAGAATCGGAGCAGGCCCTGCCTGCAGTACCAGATCGATCGCTGTTCCGGACCATGCGTCGGCCTCATTACGGAAGGGGAGTACCGCCGCGATGTCGATAGCGCGATCAAGGTGCTGTCCGGACGCAGCGAGGAAGTCAATGCAGAACTTGCCCGCCAGATGGAGTCCGCTGCTGAGAGCCTGCAGTTCGAGCAGGCGGCGCGCCTGCGCGATCAGCTCGCGAGCCTCAAGCAGATCCAATCGCAGCAAAGCGTGACGGCGGCCAGCAAGCGCGACGCAGATGTCGTGGCGCTTGCAACCGAGGCGGGCGACCACTGCATCGCGCTGATGTTCATTCGCAGCGGGCGCAACCTCGGCAGCACCCAGTTCTTCCCCCGGGCACCGCTTGGCGATAGCGGCGAGATCATGAGCGCTTTCCTCATGCAGTACTACTTTACGCGCGAGGCGCCCGCGAAATCCTTTTGAATACGGCGATCGTGGATGCCGAGCCGCTCGAAAGCGGCACTCAGCGAACGCGCCAGCCATCCAGTGCATATCCGGCGCGCCGCCCGTGGACTCGCCTCGCGCTGGATGGCCATGACCTACACCAATGCCTCCCAGGCTCTGCGCATGCGAGCGCTGAATCGCGTGGGCATCGAGAGCCATCTCGAAGCGTTGCGGCAGGACCTGCAGATGCCCGAAGCGCCTCATCGGATCGAATGTTTCGATATCAGTCACACGCGGGGCGAGGGGACGGTTGCATCGTGCGTGGTGTTCGGCCCGGAAGGACCGATCAAAGCCGAGTATCGCCGCTTCAACATCGCCGGCATCGAACCTGGCGATGATTACGGAGCGATGCGGCAGGTGCTGACACGGCGCTACACCCGCATCAAGGCAGCGGAAGTTCCGATGCCCGACGTGCTGCTGATCGATGGGGGCAAGGGCCAGCTCACGCAAGCGATGGAAGTGCTCCATGCGCTGGAGCTGCCAGGCCTCGCTATTGTCGCAGTTGCGAAGGGCGCGGATCGCAAGCCGGGGCAGGAGAGATTGTTCATCCCCGGCCGCGACGAACCAATTATGCTGCCGCCCGACTCAGCATCGCTCCATCTGGTCCAGCGCATCCGCGACGAGGCGCATCGATTCGCGATCACCGGACATCGCCGGCGACGCGCGCGGCGTCACAATGAATCCGCCCTTGAAGCGATTCCCGGTCTCGGGCCGGCACGCCGGCGCGAGCTCCTGAAGCAGTTCGGAGGACTCCAAGGCATACTGCGCGCGGGCGTGGATGATCTCGTGCAGGTGCGCGGCATCGGCAGACCGCTGGCGCAGCTCATCTACGAACACCTGCATCCAGGAGCTTGACCCGTTGAGCAACGGCACTTCGATACCGAACGCACTCACGTGGGCGCGCATCATTGCGGTCCCGCTGATCATCGTTCTGTTCTATTTGCCGTATCACTGGTCGGATCAGGCCGCTGGAATCCTGTTTGCGCTGGCTGGAATCACCGACTCTCTCGACGGCTATCTCGCACGCAAGTGGGGACAGACAACGCGTCTCGGTGCCTTCCTCGATCCGGTTGCTGACAAGTTGCTGGTCGCGACGGCGCTGGTGCTGATTGTCAGTGCGGCCAGCGAGCCCCGTTGGGGGTTATCGTTACGACGCTTGCGGCGATCGTGATCATCGGTCGTGAGATCGCGATCTCGGCGCTGCGCGAATGGATGGCGGAGATCGGCAAGCGCGGCAAGGTGGCGGTATCGGGTATCGGGAAATTCAAGACCATCGTACAGATCGTCGGTCTGTCGATGATGTTGTTCCAGTGGAATTTCCTCGGCTTGCCGATCTATGAATGCGGGCTGTTCCTAACCGTGCTCGCTGCAATCCTGACGCTGTGGTCAGCGATCCAGTATTTGCGCGCCGCACGCCCGGAACTTGCTGCAGGTTCTTGATTCAAAGCCCGTTCCTTGACACGACAGGGACGGTCCTTACAACTGCGCCCTCTTCATCGACGGCCGGCGGGAATAGCTCAGTTGGTAGAGCGCAACCTTGCCAAGGTTGAGGTCGCGAGTTCGAGTCCTCGTTTCCCGCTCCATCTCCCTGTAAGTCATGACGGCGATGCCGCCGTAGCACAACGGGCGTTGGTCGCTCGTGAGGCGAACTAACCGGTCTGGCAGGTGCGCGTGAGCGTCATCACTGGTAAGCGCAACGAGCGCGCATTGGGATCGGGGCCTTCGTTAGAAGTACGAGAAGTTTATGAGTTTGAGCGCGCGCTCGGTATGCTTCGCTCGCGGTCACGTTCAAGGGAGGACGCATGAGACTCGTTAGTATGGTTCTGGGTATCGGGAGTGGTTGTCGGTTGCGCCTCCCAGCCAGTTGCAGACTAAGAGCGCGTCGAGCGCCACTGCTTCAGCAGCATCACAAGCACAAACGTCCGTCGCCGAGAACGACCAGCGCGCGAGCGCGCCGGCAGCGAACCAGGAGGGATCGGCTCCGGTCGCGCGGCCTGCAGCCGCGAGCGCTGCTGAGCCCCTGCCGAGAAAGGCCGGATACAGAGTCGTCAACAAGGACGGCAAGCAGGTGTATTGCACCAAGGATGTGGCTACAGGCTCGCGAATCACGACGGTGACCGAATGCTTTACGGCCGAGCAGCTGGAGCGAAGAAGCAGGGAGGCACGGCAAGCTGTCGATGCGGTGAGGCAGGGGACGGTGTCTGGCACGTTGCCGGGGACCTGACACTCGGCTGCGGACGAATCACAGCGCGATTCATTTCCCGCTCCAGATTGATAAACTGAAAAACGCCCGGGCTTGCCCTGGGTTTCTTCTTCAGGCCGCCTGGCGTGGTGGCAGAGTGGTCATGCAGCGGCCTGCAAAGCCGTGTACGCCGGTTCGATTCCGACCCACGCCTCCAAATCGGCATTCCAGGACGTCCCACGACGGCCGCCAAACGAACTAATGCGGCCCTAGAATCCTATTTTTGTCTCATGAGAGGTCGCGTGGGCTGCCGCAGCCAGGCCAAAATTCGGACACGGTCCAGACTTACAGTACTCGGGATGCCCCTTTAACACTGGATGGACGAGCATAGGGCGCCACCTCTCAAAATACGCCATGCCCCGGCCGATCACTCGGTTCTCTGACCACTTCGGTCAGTTTGAAATCACGTTGACCTGCGACAAGTGCGGGCATCGCCGCAAGACTCGATCCGACCACGCTCGCTAAGCTGTGCAAGCGCGCACGATGGAAACGCTGATTGAGGACGCGTTGAAGCGTCTCGCGCCGCCTTCACAGTGCGAGGCGAAGGAATGCGCGCACACGGCGACGCTACCGCGGAGGCCACGGCACTATTCAGCGTTACCCAGATGATGTCTCGGCCCGTCGCGGCATCTGACAACGCCGGCGGTTAGGCTCTCTGTCCGCGATGCCACAGACCTTGCACTTTTACACGGTCGACTCAGGGACGAGGCGTCCGAATCACGAGCCGCTCCTCATCTTCCGCCCTAACCAACCGCAATACTTCGCGCTCGGCGGTGTGAAGCAGCAATCGCCCGCGTGAGTGATCGCACCGGATACGATCGCAGATACCGGGAAAAGCACGGCGGAACCAGTGGCATCCTGCCAGACTGCGGGGCTTTTCTTTTCCGGCCTGCCGACGCGTGCAAGCGGCGAGCGATGCAGGCAGACTCCACCTTCGTTCACTTTCGGCAGAGGGAGTCACGACTGGACGCAGGTCCCCAGGCGACCGTGCTGCGCTCCGACGCGCTGCTACAGATTCTCGGCGTGACGCGCAGCAGGCTCGCGGCGCCCTTCGACCTCGCCACCGTGTTGGCGGAGATCGGCGAGGCGGCGCGGGCATTGCTCGGGCCGAACGCGCGACCATCTGGCTCTACGAACCGGCCTCCGATCGACTCGTGTTGACGGGCTCCGGGCTGGAACCTCCGCCGCAAGCCACGCTCGAGCAGGGCATCCTCGGTGCGACCGCGCGCCTGCGGGAGGTCGTCAGCGTGCCCGAATGCAGTGCTGATCCCCGATTCGATCCCGCCGTCGACCTCGACTACGACAACGACGTGCGCTGCATGCTCTCGGTGCCGTTCGTGGAGCAGAACAAGCTCGTCGGCGTGCTGCAGGTGGTCGACCGCGCGGACGGGCCGTTCACGCAGGAGGACGAACGCATCGCGGAGACCCTGGCGACGCAGTGCGTAGTCTTCATACAGCGCGAGCGCATGGCACGGTCGCTGGTAATCGCCGAGAAACTCGATCGCGAGATCAAGCTCGCGCGCGAGATTCAGATGAGCACGCTTCCATCGGCGATGCCGCGCATGCCCGGCTACGACGTGGCCGGCCAGTTCTGCCCGGCCGCCGAGACGGGCGGCGACACCTTCGATCTCGTGCCCATCGACGACAACCGGCTCTTCGTGCTGCTCGGCGACGCCTCGGGCCACGGCATCGGGCCGGCCCTGAGCTCGACGCAGCTGACGGCGATGCTGCGCGTCGGGTTGCGCCTCGGTGCCAGCCTTGACGCGATCTTCACGCAGGTCAACAACCAGCTCGTCGAGGACCTGCCGGAAGAGCACTTCGTGACGGCATTCATCGGCGTGCTCGACGTCGACCGCCACGAGGTTCACTACCACGCGGCGGGCCAGGGGCCCGCTGCTGCACTTCCGAGCCGCTGGCGGGCACTGCGAGTGGCTGGACCCGACGACGTTTCCGATGGGATTCATGAAGTACCCCTCGGTGGACCCGCCGCGCTCGCTGGCGCTGGCGCCCGGCGACATCCTCGGCCTGATCTCGGACGGCGTCTTCGAGGCGCATGACAGCGCGGGACGCATGTTCGGGCCGGCCGGCGTGGCCGAGGTAGTGCGACGGCACTGCGATCGTCCGATGTCCGAGTTGCTCGCCCGGCTGCTCGAGGCGGTCCGCGATTTCTGCGGTACTGAACCGCAGGCCGACGACATCACGATCGTGTTGATCGGCCGCCAGGGCGGCACCGTCGCGGACACGATGGTGCGTCGCTATTTCAAGCGCAGCTACGACTCGCTCGCGGCCATCTTCCAGTTCATCGAGGACTTCCTGGCGGGACGCTCGATCGACGCATCCCTGCGCGAACCCGTGTGCTTTATCGTTGAGGAACTCTTCACCAACATGGTGAAATACAACCCCGAGGCGGTCCGCGACATCGCGCTGAGCCTCGGGCGAGACCGATGCGGCGCTGACCGTCCGCCTGACGGATTTCGACGTGCCGCCCTTCGACGTGACGCGCGCCCAGGCCGTCGACATCACCCGGCCACTCGGAGGAGCGCGAGATCGGCGGGCTCGGCCTGCACCTAGTTCGCCAGATGGCCGACACCATCCCGCTACGAATACGCAGATGGCCGCAGTACCGTCACGTTCACCAAGACCCTGGGGTAACGGCCTAGATGTTCGAAATTCGACAGGCGGAGGCGGGCGACATCGTGATGACGGGGCGACTCGATGCCTCGCAGTGCGAACAGAGCCCTCAGGTTCCTCGACGGCGTGGCCGAGCCCCGGGTGATCGATCTCGAGGCCTCGAATACATTTCGAGCGCCGGGCTCGGCGTGCTGCTCAAGACCCAGAAGCGGGCCATGGCGTCCGGCAAGGGGCTCAGGCTGGTCAACGTCAACCGGCACATCCAGGACATCTTCCAGGCTACGCGGGTTTCGACCGGATATTCGAGGTCGTCAATGCGGCGGAGTAGGGGGCCGCGGCAGGCCGGCCGCGCGGGTCGACGGGACGGACCAACTTTCAGGAACGTGCGCTGTACTTATGCATGAAGACGGCGACGGTAGGCTGGTTGAAAGGTGCAGGGCAGGCGACAAACGCGCCTTCGAGTCCCCGCTCGTCCGCTACCAGAAGCCGGTCTTCAACGCAGCCCTGCGGATGCTCAGGAACCCGCGACGACGCGCGCGACGTCGCGCAGACGGTCTTCCTCAAGGCGTATGAGCATCTCGCGGACTACGACCCGAGCTTCAAGTTCTACAGCTGGATCTACCGTGTTGCCATCAATGAATCGGATCAACGTCCTGCAACGCCGCCGCCGACACGAGCCCATCGCGGGCGACGAACTCGACGAGTCCGTCGGCCCCGAAGGGCAGGTCGCCGGGCAGCAGATCGGCGCCGGCATCCAGAGAGGCCATCATGACGCTCAAGCCGGATTACCGGTCGGTGATCGTGCTGCGGCATTTCCTCGACTGCAGTTACCAGGACATGGTCGAAATCCTGTCCTTGCCGGAAAAAACCGTGAAATCAAGGCTCTTTGCGGCGCGCCAGCAGCTGGTTGAGGCGCTCGGCAAGGACGGAGGTGGCCTGAAATGCCCGACGACCGAATGCTCGAACTGTTGAATGCTGAAATCGACGGCGAGCTGTCGGCCGCGGAACGCGCGAGCTCAGCCAGCGATTGCTCAGCGATCCGCAGGCGCGAACCGCCCGCGAGGAACTGCGTCGGACCTGTACCGGCCTCGACGCGCTGCCGCGCTCGCGGAGCCTCCCGCCGAACTGCGCGAACGCATCCTCGCAGCACTGCCGCAGATCGCACTGGCCAATGGCCGAGGCGGTCAGATTCCGTCGGTTCCTGCCGTCGGCGGCATCCGCCCTGCGCTACGCCGCCGCCCTCGCCGGCGCGGTGCTGGTCGGTACGATCGCCTTTGAGGCGAACCGCAACATGAACGGGCTCGATTCGGACCAGGCCGCCGGCACGATGGCCAGTCCGCCCGTCGTCGCGCGCGCCGGCCAGGGCAGGTTGCGCGTCGATTCGTCGCAAGTCCGCGGCACGGTCACGCTGGCTCCGACGATGAAGAATCTGCGCGTGCGCTTCGATTTCGACGCGGCCCAGCCCGCCAGTGCCGCGGCGTCGCAGGCGATCGACGTCGTCGTCACGCGCGGCAGCAGTCAGGCGCACCTGACAGGGGCTTACTGCAACGCAGCGGGATAGTGGCGCGTCGATGCAGGTCGAACTGCCAGGGGAGGTTGCGGCGGGCGAAACCGTAGGCGTTCGCGTGATAGCCTCAGGCGTGCCGCGTGTACGAAGGCCGCTGGCGGGCTCCGGCGCTTCACTGAAGAATTTGTGATCGCCACCAACCTTTAGCGCGGTAATCGGTAATTCATACGCAGACCAATCACATTCCCGGCGCATCCGGGGCAAACAGGGGAAAAGAAGATGGCTAGTCAGATCTCGTCTGGTGGCAAGAAGAACTGGATCCTCGGCGGTGCTAGTCGTGGTGGCCATCGCGCTCGTCGGAATCGTGGTCTGAACTATCCCCGGCGTCGGACGACGCGGCGGGCACGATCGTGCCGGCCAAGCGCTTCCGCGCGGATGGCGCAGGTACCGCGGCGATGGCTGACCAAAGCAATGTGACCGCCAGCGGCGACGCAAGCGCCCGAGGCTGCCAATGCGGCGAACTCAGCGAACTCACTGAACTCGAGCGAACTCGCTGAACTCAGCGAACTCCGGAACTCGTTGAATCTCAGCCGAACTCACTGGAACTCACCGAACTCACTGGAACTCAGCGAACTCACTGAACTCAGCGAACTCACTGAACTCAGCTGAACTCACTGAACTCGGCGAACTCACTGAACTCGGCGAACTCACTGAACTCAGCGAACTCGCGGCGAACTCGGGCGAACCTCACTGAACTCGGCGGCAACTCACTGCAACTCACGCGAACTCTGGCACACTGCGGCGAACTCGCTGCAACTGGGCAACTCGGCGAAACTCACTGAACTCGGCGGCGAACTCACTGAAACTCGAGCAACTCGGCAGGCAACTCGGGCGAACTCGGAGCGAACTCGGCGGCGAACTCGGCGTCCAACAGGTAATCGCGTCTTCACAGTCATCGCGGGCGCACGAACGGGCGCCCGCGTCATGTGACATGCAGTGACCCCGACTCCCGATAGGGAAGGGGTCGTTCGCTTTCTCGTATACGGTGTTCGTGCGCTGGGCAGCCGCGCGCTGGTCCCTGGCCGCGGCGTTCGGGCCGCGCCGTCGTTCGCGGCAGACCAATTTCGTCGAGACCCGTGACCTGCGGGTCATGTATTTCGACGAGACCGGCGCGTACCTCGTCCCCTACGCGGTCCAGTGTCTGGTCAATTCAGCTCGCCGCGCAGAAGGCGCGCTTAGGCACGAGCCCGATGGCCAGGTCGCCGTGCTGCTTCAGGATTTCACCAGATCATGGCAACGCGGCAGCGGTGGGCGTTCCGCGCAATCGTGTCTTCATCGATCTGGCGCCGATCGATCTCGCCTTCGAGACGTTCAGTCCCGGCAGAGCGGACGATGACTGCTGGCCAATCACGAGCTACGTGCATCTCGTCACCACCGAAATGGCCAAACGGCGAGGATCGCAGATTCCGCCGCTGGCTCGGTGGCAAGAGCTGCTGCCGGTGCCCGAGCATCCCGAGTCGATCCTGTATCAGTACCTGACACGTTCCCCGCGTTGCGTCGCCGCGCTGGTACCGGGAGGGCAGCGCGGTCTTCATGGAGACCTGGTACGGCGGCTGGGCTCGGGAGCGCGCACAGGGCGGTTACGACGAAATGGTGTTTCGCGCGATGGTTCGCGACGGTACCCCCTTCCTACGATCCGCTCGCGCTGGTGTCGCGAAAGGCACCGAAGTCGCATTCCAGGCGGTCGGCAACGCGTACCTCTACGGCACCCGGTTCGTTAGTTACCTGGCGCTTGCAGTACGGACCCGAGAGCTGCAGCAATGGTGGATTCGATCCGACGGATCGTCGCGCGCTATACGCACCGACGGAGTTCGCGCGCCTCTACGGCAAGTCGCTCGATGATGCCCTGGACGGATTGGATTCGCTGGGAGCACGAATTCCAGCAGACGAACCTTCGCCGCGTGTACGCGAGCATCCGACGACCCTTCCCACGACATTTCGCCACGCGGACTCGGGCGGATTTCCCGCGGCTACCTGTCGCCCGATCGCAGAGACGCTTTACGCCGCCGGTGCGTTATCCCGGACGCGTGCCGCACCTGGTCGCCATTTCGCCGGAAGACGGATCGCTGAAGGAGCTGCGCCGAGGTCAAGGCGCAGTTCCGTATCGCGTCACGTCGCTGGCATACGACCCGGCGGGACAGACTCTCTTCTATACGACGGACAATGCGACGTACCGCAACCTGATGGCTTACGACCTCACGGGCGGCGAGTCGCGCGACGCTGCTCGAAGGCCGCCCGCATCGGAGACCTCGCCTTCAACCCGATCGACCGCTCGCTCTGGGGCTCCAGGACCAACAACGGGTTCGTGATTCTCGTGCGCGATGCCGTTCCGTACACGTCGTGGCAGGCGCGTATACGTTCCCCACGGGAAGTCGCGTTCGACCTCGACCATCTCGCCCGACGGCCAGTTGTTGTCGACGTCCGTCGCAGGACCGGACCCCGGGCGGTCGGGCATGCAGGTCATGCAGGTGCGGGTCATGAAGGCCCAGGCCCTGTTGGACGGGACGCGTCCCTGGTGCATCGCTTCGAGCTCGGCACCGCCGTGCCGAAGGGTTCACGTTCTCACGGGACGGCCGCTACCTGACGGCAGCGCGTACTACACCGGCGTGTCGAGACATCTATCGCTACGGAGCTCGCCAGCGGCAAGCTCGAGGCGATGAGCAACGCTGAAGACGGCTTTTCCGGCCGCTCGAATTCGATGATTCGCGGCTGCTCGTCTTCCGCTACTCCGGCGCGGGATTCCTGCCCGCGACGATTCCGGCTGCGACACCGAAGACCTGAGGCGCGCATCACGCTTACTCGGCGAGCAGAATCGCCACGCCACCCGCAGGTGCAGCGCACTGGTCCACGGCTGCGCCTGCCGAACGTCGACTACGACGACGTCGTCACCCGTAAAGGCGAGTACCCAGCCCGCCGCGAGGCTGGCGGTCCGAGTCCGTCTATCCCGTCGTGGAAGGCTTCAAGGATTCCTTCGCGTTCGGATTGCACGGCCGCTTCAGCGATCCGCTCGGCTTCGACTCGCTGACGCTCACCGCGAGCTACAGCCCCGACGACTCGCTTGCGAGCAGCCAGCAGGGACCGCTTCGCCGCAGTTACCGCCACACCTTCTGGACCCTCGGGCTGCAGTGGAACGCCGGCGATTTCTACGACCTGTTCGGGCCGACCAAGGTGAGCCGCGAGGGATACAGCGCGCACGTCGGCTACGATCGCCCGCTCATCTACAACCCGCCCGAGACGCTGCACCTGAAGGCGAAAGCTCGCCTACTACGCGGACCTCGATTCGCTGCCGGCGTTCCAGAACATCGCCGTCACCACGAGCCGGCTTTTCGACGCCTCGCTCGGCCTCGAGTATCAGAACCTGCGCGGCTCCGTTGGCAAGGTCGACGACGAGGCCGGAGATTCACTGGGCGCTGGTGACGCACGTCTACGCCGCAGACAGCGAAGGTGTTCCCGAGCGTCTTCGGTCAGTTCGACTTCGGCGTGCCGCTGCCGCTCGATCACTCCTCGCTCTGGCTGCGCAGCGGCGCGGGCATCTCGCTTCGGCGACCGCGACAACCCGCTCGCGAACGCCTACTTCGGCGGCTTCGGCAACAACTACGTCGACGACGGTGACGCCAAGCGTTATCGCGACCTGTTCCGCCTGCCCGGGTTCGAGATCGACGCACTGCAGGGCAAGTCCTTCGTGAAGTCGCTGCTCGAGTGGAATCTGCCGCCGCTGCGCTTCGACGCAGCCGGATCGCCCAGCTTCTACGCGAGCTGGCTGCGGTCCGCCCTATTCGCGTCGGCGCTGGTGACGGATCCGGGCAGCGGCGGGTATCGCGCCGAGGCCTACAACCTGGGCGTCCAGCTGGACCTGCAGCTGCAGGTCATGCATCGTCTCCCCATGATGCTCTCGGTCGGCTACGCTCACGGCTTCGAGGGCAACCAACTGGGCGAGGACGAGTGGATGGTCTCCTTCAAGGTGCTCTGACTGCGCGCCGCGGCCGCCGCGCCATGACCGGAGAACTCCTCGCGCGCGGGCCCGTCGCGCTGTTGCCGGTGCTGCTGTTCCTGGGTGCGCTGATCTATCTCGACAGCTTCAAGCTCGTCAGGGTGCGCCTGGTCGCCAGGCGCGATGGCGGCACGGCGCGCTGGCCGCGTGCCTCAGCTATCCGCTCAACGCCTTTACGCTCGACCACCTTACGGTCAGCTTCCGAGTGTACTCGCGGTACGTCTCGCCCTGGTTCGAGGAATCGCTGAAGGCGGGCGCGCTGCGTGTACCTCATCCGCACGCGCCGCGTCGGGCTGCTCGTCGACGGCGCGATCGTGGGATTCGCCATCGGCACAGGCTTCGCGCTGGTCGAGAAACCTGTATTACCTCGCGTCGCGGCCGGAGGCGCCGTTCGCGGTGCAGGTGATCCGGGGTTTCGGTACGGCAATCATGCATGGCGGCGCCACGGCGATGTTCGCGGTTGTGTCGGTGGCGCTGTTCGAGCGACGCCAGGACGGTTGGCTCAGCGTCTTCGTGCCCGGCCTCGTCGCGGCGGTCACCCTGCACTCGGCGTACAACCACCTGCTGTTCCGCCCCATCCTTGCCACGCTGATCACGCTGCTCGCGCTGCCGGGCATCATCTACTTCGTGTTCCAGCGCAGCGAAGCACTCGTTGCGCGAGTGGCTCAGAGTCCGACCTCGATTCGGACCTGCAGCTGCTCCGAGTCGATCAACTCCGGCGATTTCTCGGCGACGCACGCCGGCACGTATCTGCACTCGCTGAAGGAAAGCTTTCGCGGCGAGGTCGTGGCCGACATGCTCTGCTACGTTCGCCTGCACGTCGAGCTGGCGCTGCGCGCGAAAGGGATCCTGCTGCTCCGGGACAGCGGGATCGAGGCGCCACCGCTCGACGAGGAGACGCGCAGCAGAAGCTGGTCGAGCTCGAGTATCTCGAGGCTAGCCTCGGCCGGACGGGTCAACTCGCGCTGCGCCCATTGCTGGTCGCCACCGGCAGGGACCTCTGGCAGCTGAGCGTGCTCGTGGGATCCGGGCAGGCGCCCGCTCAGCGTTGAACGCTGCGGCGCTGCTCCTAACTCGGCCCCATCGCTCGAAGGCCGCCTCCAGCAATCGCTCGATCTCCACGGCCCGCGCCGCGTCGACGCGCATCGGTTCGCCGTCCCGCTTGTGGTAGTCGCTGCCGCTCCATCGCCGCAGTCAGGGCGTTCTTGCTCTCGGCCTCCAGCGCTTCCGATCTGCGCGGGCAGCTGCACTGCCTTCCAGATCGCGCGGTTTGCCACGCGAACAGGATACCATCATCGGCACGCCGCTATGTCTCACCTTCTCATGGTGGCTCACCGATTTGTTGTGGCGTGAAGTTACGGTATTTCGCGGGGTGCAGCGAAGCGCTGGGGTAACTAGCTAGGGGTAACCGTGAAGAGAGACGGATCTCAGTTACCGTGAAAACGGCGGCCGGAGTCAGCCTCTTAGATTCCGACCCACGCCTCCAATCGGGAAGTCAGCGCGAGCCCCGCTGAAGTCTTCAGCCGCCCAGGTCCTGCGCCGAGGCGCGAAGAGTTGATCCAACGCGTAGTGCCAGCAACACGACGCCGAACGCGGCGACGACGATGACGGGGACCCAAGGCACCCCGAGGGCATTACAGATCTTGATGAGAACCGAAACGAGGCCGACGTCCACGAACAGGCACGCTGCCATCACGAGTGTGAAGATCATGTCCGGGCTCATAGAGCCGGCGCCAAACCCGGAGGGCGGGGTTATGAAGAGCGCCTCGGACCGTTCAAGCATGCTCACGTCAGGTTCCTGTCCCTGTGAATGCGCGCGAATACTAGGATGTTCGGGGTTATGTTGTCAGTTATAAACGCGTAAATATGCGGTGAAATCCGCAAAAAGGCTTGTCCTCCTGCTCTTGAGCCGAGTGCCTTTCGAATGCGTGACACATTCCACGTTCGTGGATGCAGTGCGATCGGATGCTGGCGGAGCACGGAAAATCTGGAAGCAGGCGAGACGTGCCCGGGGCCGGAGTCGAACCGGCATGGAGTCTCCTCAGGGGTTTTAAGCCCCCAGCGTCTACCAGTTTCGCCACCCGGGCAGCGCGATCGCGCGAGCTTACACGCGGACGCCCCATCTGCCTGCACTGCGTCCGGCAGATGACATCGACTTTTCGCGATCACCGCTACGGTACGCGCCGCCGGTGTCGTGACTGCAGATAATCCTGCGAGTTAGATAGTGGCCTTAAGCACCTGAATAGACGACACTTACCGTATGAATCTACGGGCCTCGCTGTGACCGCTGATGCCTCGTTGCTCAGGGCTCGCAATCTTCACCTGTGGCGTGGTGAACGCCATGGTGCTGCGCGGTGTCTCCTGCACCATCGATGCCGGTGAAGTGCTGCACGTCTACGGACCCAATGGTTCGGGGAAGACGAGTCTGTTGCGTGTGATCTGTGGGTTGCTGCACGCGGAGGAGGGCGAAGTGCTCTGGCAAGGTGATTCGATTCACGATGCCAATAGCGCTTATCTCGCTTCCATCGCGTATCTCGCGCACGACACGGCACTCAAAGGCGATCTCACTCCGGTGGAAAACCTGCGCTTCAGCGTCGGCATGAGGCGGGAACTCGCAGCGGATGAGATTCGCGCCATGCTTGGCGATCTCGGCGTTGCCGACTGTGCGGACCTGCCGTCGCGTGTCCTCTCGGCAGGCCAACGACGGCGCGTCGCGCTGTGCCGCGTGCTCTTGTCGGCGCGCTCGCCTTTGGATCCTCGATGAACCGTTCACTAATCTTGATGGCGTCAGCGGCGGAGCAGATCTCGAGTGCGCTGGCGTCACACCTCGACACCGGCGGGCTCGCACTTGATCGCAGCTCACCAGGGACTGCAAGTGCGTTCAGGCACAGTCAGGCAATTGGGTTTGTAATGCAGCCGACACACGCCCTGACAAGCCGGTCGATTGATCTTCGAGCGTGATCTGCGTGTCGCCATGCGTCGCTGGGGACAGGTCGCAGATCCGCTGGTGTTCTTCCTGATCGTCACGACGCTGTTTCCGCTCGGATTAAGTCCGGAGCTGTCGCGCCTGAAGACGTCGCGCCCGGTGCGTTGTGGGTGGCGGCGCTGCTATCCTCGCTTCTCGCCGCGGATTCGCTGCTGAAGTCAGATGCGCAGGACGGCTCGCTCGAGCAGTACGTGTTGTCCGGACAGCCTCTCACATGGTTATTACTCGCCAAGATCGCTGCACATTGGGTCCTGAGTGGCCTGCCACTCGTATTGATTTCGCCGTTGGTGGCGATTGCGCTCGGCGTTCCGGGTCACGCTCTCGATGTCGTCGTGGGCAGCCTGCTGCTCGGCACGCTGACCTTGAGCCTGTTGGGCGGCATCGGAGCGGCTCTGACTGTAGGACTGCGGCGTGGGAGCTTGTTGCTGTCGCTGCTGGTGTTGCCGCTGGCGATGCCGCTGCTGATCTTCGGGTCGCGCGCCATCGAGCTCGCCATTGCCGCGGAACCGGTGGCCGGTCCGATGTATCTACTCGGCGCGCTGTTCGTGCTCGCGTTTACACTCGCGCCCTTGACCGCTGCAGCGGCCGTCAGGATCAGCGTCGACTGAGCTGAACCGGGAGTTCGCAGAAACGAGAACATGTGGGTCTGGTTGCATAAGTTCGCATCGCCGCCGCACTGCTACCGGCTCGCGCGGACAACTCGTGCCGTGGTTCGGCTGGAGCGCATTCGTGCTGATCGTGGCTGCACTCTATGGCGGGCTGGTGCTCGCACCCCGGACTATCAGCAAGGCGATGCGTTTCGCATCATCTACGTGCATGCGCCGAGCGCCTGGATGTCGTTGTGCGTGTATGTCGTGATGGCCCTGGCGTCAGCGATCGGGCTGATCTGGCGGATCAAGCTCGCGCACGCCGTTGCCGCGAGTTGCGCGCCCATCGGCGCGTCCTTCGCTTTCTGCAGCGCTGGCCACGGGTGCCCTGTGGGGTCAGCCGATGTGGGGCACCTGGTGGGTGTGGGACGCACGCCTGACTTCGGGCTTATTCTCCTGTTCCTGTATCTCGGGTACATCGCGTTGCGTGCTTCGATTGACGATCTGCAACGTGCTGACCGCGCGAGCGCCGTGCTGGCGCTCGTAGGCGTGGTGAACGTCCCGATCATTCACTACTCGGTGGTGTGGTGGAACACGCTTCATCAGCCTGCGACGGTGACCAAGATGGCCGCGCCGTCCATATCAACCTCGATGCTGATCCCGCTGCTGATGATGATCGTAGGATTCACTCTGTGCTTCGTCGCGCTGCTCCTGGTGCGCGTGCGCGGTGAGGTTTTGCGGCGCGAACGCAGCGCCGGCTGGATTCGCGAGGCGATGGCATGAGTCTCAGCCATTTTCTCTCGATGGGCGGCTATGCCGCCTTCGTATGTGCCGGCTTATGCGGTCACGCTCACGCGTGCTCATATTGAATGTCATACACAGCACGGGCGAGTTATCGGCGGGCGCTGCAAGAGGCGCGGCGCCGGCTTCAGATGAGTGAGCTCGCGGGATGACGCCGAGACGCAAGCGTTTACTGGTCGTTCTGGGTGTGCTCGCCGGCGTTGGTATCGCGAGCGCGCTGGTGTTTCGCGCGCTGAGCGAGAACATGATGCTGTTCTATGATCCAAGCCAGGTCGTCGCTGGCGAAGCACCGCACCAGCGGCCATTTCGCATCGGCGGCATGGTGACCAAAGGCAGTGTCGCGCGGGACACCGGGAGCCTCGAGATCCATTTCCTGGTAACCGATTTCAAGCACAGTGTTCCGGTGACCTACACAGGCGTCCTGCCCGATCTGTTCGGAGAAGGGAAGGGTGTGGTCGCACACGGGCGCCTGACACGCGATGGTGTGTTTGCCGCGGATGAAGTCCTCGCGAAGCACGACGAGGAAGTACATGCCCCGGAAGTCGCTGAATCCTGAAAGGGCGCCCCAAGGCACAACATGATCCCGGAACTTGGCCATCTCGCACTCATCCTGGCGCTGTGCCTCGCTGTTGCACAGAGCGTGTTCGGCATCGCCGGCGCGCATTGGCGCCGTGCCGACTGGATGGGCGTCGCACGCCCGGCGGTTGCTGGCCAATTCGTATTCGTGGCCCTGGCGTTCGGTTGCCTGGCGGCCTCCTTCCTTGCCAACGACTTTTCAGTGAATTACGTCGCGCTCAATTCGAATTCGGCGCTCCCAGCCTTCTACCGCGTCGCCGCGGTGTGGGGTGCTCACGAGGGATCGTTGCTGCTGTGGATCCTGGTTCTGGCCACGCTGGTCGCTCGCCGTGGCGGCGCTGAGCCGCTCCTTGCCCGACACGTTCATCGCGCGCGTGCTGGGCGTACTCGGCCTCATCAGCGCCGGCTTCATGACCTTCACACTCGCAACGTCCAATCCGTTTACGCGCCTGCTGCCACCCGCTATGGATGGCAACGACCTCAATCCGTTGCTGCAGGATTTCGCGCTCACGATCCATCCACCGATTCTTTACACCGGCTACGTCGGTTTCGCGGTCGCGTTCGCATTCGCGGTGCGCCGCGATGCTCGAAGGCCGCCTCGATCAGCGCTGGGCGCGCTGGACGCGGCCGTGGACGATCGTCGCGTGGATGTTCCTGACGATCGGCATCGCGCTCGGCAGCTGGTGGGCGTACTACGAGCTGGGCTGGGGCGGCTGGTGGTTCTGGGATCCGGTCGAAAACGCCTCGTTCATGCCATGGCTCGTCGGGCACCGCACTCATTCATTCGCTGGCCGTGACGGAGAAGCGCGGCCTGTTCCGGCAGCTGGACGCTGCTGCTGGCGATCGTCGCGTTCTCGCTGAGTCTGCTCGGCACGTTCCTGGTGCGCTCCGGCGTGCTCATCTCGGTGCATGCGTTTGCGACCGATCCGGCACGCGGCGTTTTCGTGCTGACTTTTCTGACCCTGTGCATCGGAGGTGCCCTCGACGTTGTACGCGTGGCGGGCACCGAAGCTGGGCTCCTCCGCGGGGTTCGAACTCTGGTCGCGCGAGTCCTTCCTCCTCTTCAACAACGTCCTGTTCGTGATCGGCCGCGGCGTTGATCCTGCTCGGCACGCTGTATCCGCTGTTCATGGACGGGCTTAACCTCGGCAAGATCTCCGTGGGGCCGCCATATTTCCGCGCAGTGTTCCTGGTGCCGATGTTGCCGCTGCTGGCCCTGCTGGGTGTCGGGATGCATGCATCATGGAAGCGAGCCCGACTCGGCGATCTAAAGCGGCCGTTGCTCCTGGCCCTGCTGGTAGCGTTTGTCGTCGCCCTCGTGGTTCCGCTTTGGGCTTTCGGCCGCGCCACCACGCTTGCAGTGGTTGGATTCACCGCGGGCCTGTGGATCGTCTATTCAGCCCTCCGTGAGCCTATCGCGCGTTTGCGCAAGCGCCAGAGCCTTTCGGCTGCTGTGCTCGGCATGTCAATCGCTCATTTCGGCGTGGGCGTCTTCACAATCGGCGTCGCAGGCGTGGAGGCCTTCAAGATCGAGAAGGACGTGGCGCTCAAACCAGGTCAGGTGACTAACGTCGGCGGGTATGACTTCGCGTTCCGCGGCCTCCGCAATGTGGAAGGCCCGAACTACAGCGCCATTGAGGGTGAGTTCAACGTCACCCGCAATGGCAAGGCAGTGCGCGTCCTACGCCCGCAGAAGCGCATCTATCGCGTGCAGACCAGCCCAATGACGGAGGCGGCCATCACGGTCGGATGGACGCGAGACCTGTTCGTGGCTCTTGGCGACCAGCTGGGCGGTGATGCCTGGAGCGTACGTATCCAATACAAGCCGCTGATCCGCTACGTCTGGCTGGGCGCAGTGATCATGGCATTGGGCGGCCTCGTGGCGGTGTCGGACCGGCGCTACCGCAGCGTGCGTGTGACGGAGGCGGCGCCTGCCGGTTCGACCGCGAGAGACGTGGCCTGATGTGGCGCTACCTGCTGCCCCTCGGCGGCCTGGCGATTCTGGTGGTGTTCTTCTTCGTCGGGTTGCATCGCGAGCCTTCGAAGATCCCCTCACCGCTGATAGGCAAATCTGCGCCGTCCTTCTCCTTGCCGAGCGTTGAGGAGCCTGCGCGTCAGGTCACGAACGCGGACTATCGCGGCCGCATGTACGTGTTGAATGTGTGGGGACATGGTGCGTCGGCTGCCGTGAGGAGCACTCCGCACTGCTCGCGATCGCACGCACCAACGTGGTACCGATTCTTGGTCTCAACTGGAAGGACGACCGTCCGCTCGCGATCCAGTGGTTCAAGGAACTGGGCAACCCCTACAAGGAATGCGCCTTCGACAGCGACGGACGGGTGGCCATCGATTGGGGCGTCTACGGTGCGCCCGAGACTTTCCCGGTGGATGGCAGTGGTGTGGTGATTCACAAGCACATCGCACCGCTCACGGAGGAAATCTGGGAACGCGATTTCATGCCTCTCATCCGCGCCCGCCAGGGTATCTCGCCATGAAGCATGCGCTTGCCGGGCTCGTACTCATGTTGGCGTGCCTGGTTGCACACGCTGTCGATTCCGGCGAGGAGTTCGCAGACCCGATCCTGCAGGCACGTTATGAGCACCTGATTCAGGATCTGCGCTGCCTGGTGTGCCAGAACGAAAGCATCGCGGATTCGAATGCACCGCTCGCGGCGGATCTGCGCCGCGAGGTTCGTGAGATGTTGCAGGCCGGAAAACCGGACGCGGAGATCCTGCGCTTCATGACCGACCGCTATGGCGATTTCGTGCTGTTCCGGCCGCCGTTCGTGGCGCGCACCTGGTTGTTGTGGCTGGCCCCGGTCCTGTTGTTGATGCTCGGCGTGTGGATCGCAGCGCGGATCATCCGCCAGCGCCACCGGCTGGCGCGCGCTGACGGTGACGATTCGGACCTGGATATCCCACCCACGTGATCCGTTCCTGACCATTGCGGGAGTGATGGTCCTGGCGGCCATCGCTACGCTGCTGTGGCCGTTGTTACAGGCAAACCCCCGGCATTCGACCACGCTGGCCCGCCGCGTTGCTGGTGGGTCTCCTGCTGCCGGTCATCGCCTTTGGCCTGTATCGCACCTGGAGCAACTGGTCATGGTCGGGCCCTCAACAGGTGGCCGGTGTTCCGCCTGCCGTCGCACAGATGGTCGCGAGCCTCGAAGCAAGGCTCAAAGCGAACCCGAACGACCTCGATGGCTGGTTGCTGCTCGGCCGTTCCTATTTTCAGCTCGGCAGCTACTTGAAGTCCGCTGATGCGTACCAGCACGCGTACGCTCAGAGCGGCGGTGAAAACGTCGAAGCAACTCTGGGCCTTGCCGAGGCACTGGTGTTCGCCGACGAGCGCGCGGTCACGCCTCGCTCCGCGCAACTGTTCGAACGCGCCTACGAGCGCGCCCCACATCATCCCAAAGCCCTCTGGTATCCGTGGTCTTGCCGCCTACCAAAGCGGCCGCCTCGATATCGCGCGTGAGCGTTGGATGGGTTTGATCGCGCTCGACCCGCCGCCTGAAATCAAGCGGGTACTCGAGAGCAAGATCGCTGAGCTCGATACGCAACTGAACTCCTCCACGAGCGCCTCAGGCCGGGACAGCTGCGTGATAGCCCGGTCGTCAACGTGCGCGTGCGAATCGATCCCAAGCTTGCCGATCGGATCCCGCCCGATGCGCCGCTGTTCGTGATGGTGCGAGGAGAAGGTGGCGGTCCTCCAATTGCGGTCACGCGCCGTAGCAGCGCGCAGTTGCCACTGCTGGTGCAACTCACGAATCGTGACGCCATGATCGCCGGCCGCGGTCTCGGCGATGTGCCTCACCTCACCGTCGTGGCACGCATTGCTCCGATCCGGCGATCCGCGCGCGCAGAGCGGCGATCTCGAGGGCAAGGTGGGCTATGATGCGAAAAACCCCGAAGCGGTCGACCTTCCTGATCGACTCGATCGTCCCCAGCAATTCGCCATGACTGACAGCGTATCGATGAATTTTGCGGCGCCACCCTCGGTGTGGTGCGCGATGCCGAAGATGCTGCTGGCGCGCCGTCCGCCGCACGTCCCCAAGGGCCGGACCGTGCCACTCATCGAAGCTCGCACCGAAGGCCTCGCGGCGCGGCGCGCGCAACCTCGAGGCCTACAGACGCGTATGCGGATTTTCCGCCGACGGAATTTGCCCATCACCTATCCGCACGTCATGACGATGCCGCTGCACCTTGCGATGCTGACTTCGGATGCCTTTCCGGTTCGCCTCCTGGGCTGGTTCACGTGCGCAACGAAATCATCAGCCGCCGCCCGATTGCCGAAGACCGAGGCCCTCGATGTGCACTGCGTCGCTCCCGGCCCATCGCGAGACGGACCGTGGCCAGGAATTCGATCTCACCACGACGGCAAGCGTCAATGGAGCCGCGATCTGGTCGGAAACCAGCACATTCCTGGCCCGGCGCCGTGCAAAAGGCGCCAATGGCGCAAAGGCGCAGGGCGCGGCAAAGGCGCCGAGAGACGAAACGCCTGCTGCCGTGCAGACCACCAGCTGGCGAGCGGACGCCGATATCGGCCGGCGCTACGCCGTGGTTTCAGGAGATTACAATCTGATCCACATCAGCGACCTCACAGCCCGGCTGTTTGGCTTCAATCGCGCGATCGCGCACGGCCTTTGGTCCCTGGCGCGTACAGCCGCCGAATTGCGCCCGCGCCTCACGGCCGATGGCGTCGTACTGGTAGCCAATTTCAAGTTGCCGATCCTGCTGCCCGCCTGGGTCACGCCCAGAGCTGGGACAAGCCTTCGGGTCTCGCCTTCAACCTCAAGGACGCGCAGGGCGAGAAACCTCACATGGCCGGCACGTTCGAGCTTCTCTAGGGCATATCAACCGCGCGGTGTATTGCAAGGTGCAGCGGCCGCTCGCCGCGTAACACACGCACTACGTCCTCGCTGCTACGTTGGCGCAGTTCTGCGAGCGAAGCATCCGAGAGAAAGGCGATGTGGAGGCGTCGCGATCACGTCGGACCGCCCGATGATGCTCGCCGGCGGCGCGGGCTCACCTTCCACGACGTCGAGGGCGGCACCAGCGAGCTGACCACCGTCTAGGGCAACGCACCAGCGCATCGTTGTCTACCAGGCCACCGCGGCTGACATTGACCAGTAGCGGCTTGCGTGCGCAGTCAGCCAGAAACCTCGCGTTGACGAAGTGTCGGGTCGCGAGCGTCAGAGGCAGATGCAGGACGATGGCATCGGCATCGCGCTGTATCTCGCGCGAGCGCTGCCACCTGAATTCCAGGAGCTGTTTCGCGGCCGGCCCCCGGATCTGCCATCAGGCGCGGGCTGTTCACGAGTACGCGGCACCCAAACCCGCGGGCGAGCTTGCGAGCCGTGGCACTGCCGATCCGACCGTAACCAACGATACCGATGGTCATGTTGCGCACGCGGCGGGCGGCCGCGGTCGCAGGTTCCCATCGTCCTTGCTTGATTCGCGATCGAGCGCAGCTACGCCGCGCCAATGATCGAGGAGGAGGGCGACGGCGTGATCCGAGACTTCCTCGACGCAATAGTCGGGCACGTTGACTACCCAGGCGCCACGCGCGGTGGCAGCGGCGACGGCGATGTTGTCGAGCCCGACGCCCATTCGGGCCACCACGCGCAGCTCGGAAGGAATGGAAACTGCGGCGGCGGAGACATCAGCCCAGCAGGTCATGACGGCGACCGGTCGTGCGCCGCCACCAGCGCCTCGATCTCCTTTGCCGTTCCGCCCGACCCGGTCCGGCATGAAGCTCGAGACCGGCGACGCCCAGGATGCGCGCGCTCGATCTCCACGTCGGGCCAGGGATGATCCGTGAGCAGGACCCGCTGCTGCCGGCCAGTGCCCCGGGCTGATTTTTGGGTGGCGAAGACACGTGACGGATTGATAGCCTCTCGGGTGCGCATGAACTCGCCGGGTGCGCTGGATGCTGGCGGCGTCCCGCGATTGTGTGACCCACGCGCCTGCGCATCAATCTCCTGGAGAGCTAATGGAAGCGAGAATCGAAAGCCTGCTGGCGGGAGTACGAGCGACGCCCGACGCTGAACGCGACATGGTCACGGCACTCAGCACCGAGTCGGGAGCGCGACACCGCGATGAGTTGTTGCTTGCCGTAGGTCGCAGCACCGGCACGTTGCTTCAACCATCTGGTCAAGGGCCTGCGAGCGCGCTCGATCCTGGAGCTCGGGACTTCATACGGCTACTGGCTGTCTGGCTCGCCGAAGCGGCCAAGGAAACCGGCGGCAAGGTCATCACGACGGATCTGGTCGCGGAGAAGTCGGCCTACGCGAAGAGCAAGCTGGAAAACGTGTGGGCCTGGCGAGCTACGTCGACTTCAGGGTTGGCGACGTGTTGCAGATCCTGCGCGAGCTCACTGGCCCCTTCGACTTCGTGCTGCTCGGATGTCTGGAAGGACATCTACGTGCAGTGTTTCGATCTGTTCCAGTCAAACTCAGTGTCGGCGCCATTGTGGTGGCCGACAACATGACCTTCCGGAGTCCGTCCGCGAACAAGCCGAAGCCTATCGCCGCCGCGTGCGTGAGAGTCGCCGCTTTCGATTCGGTGCTGCTGCCGATCGGCAGTGGCCTCGAAGTGAGCCGCTTGCTTGGCTGGATACCATGCTCGATGCCATTGAGCGGCGCGTGCCAGCGGCTGGTGATCGAGTTCGCCGAGGCCGTTGACGCACAGGATTACGAACGCCTGCGCGCGGTTTTCGCTCCCGATGCCACTTTTGCGCGACCAACCGATCCAGACACGGTCATCCGTGGCATCGACAGCATCATCGCCGCGTACGCTGCCAGACCCCGCAACCGGCTGACCCAGCACCTGTGCACCAACATTCGCGTGACAGCCGAGTCGAATGACGCGGCCCGCGGCACGTGTGTCGCTTGCTGTTTCTCGGGGATGCCTCGGAGCCAGAAACGCCTGGCAAGGGACGCAAGGCTGCGCCGGGCCAGCTCGTGGGAACCTTCGCCGATCGCTTCGAGCGCACCGGGGATGGCTGGCGGATTGCCGAGCGCCGCGGTCGGCTGCTGATGCACACCTGACGTGAACGGCGTGTCCGAGCTCAAATCCCTGCAACGCATCGCCGTCGTCGGATTCGGCGAGGCGGGTGGCATTCTGGCTGAGGATCTCGTGCGCGCCGGGCTCACGGTGACCGCCTACGACATCCTGTTCTGATTCGCCGGCTACCCAGGAACCGATGTTCGCGAAGGCTCGTGCTGTCAACGTGCGGCGCTGCACCGACGCTGCGTGAGGCGATCGTCGCGGCGGACCCGTCATCTCGGCGGTGACGGCAACGGCCTCGACACAAGTCGCCAAGGATGCCAGTGCGAGCCTGGCGAACCGGCAACTGTTTCTCGACATCAATTCAGTATCACCTCCCACCAAGCGCGAGAACGCGCGCCTGGTGGAAGCCAGCGGGGCCCGGTACGTCGAAGCTGCGGTAATGGCACCGGTACCCGGCAAGCGACTTGCGGTGCCGATGCTGCTCGGCGGACCTCATGCCGTGCCGGTCGCAAAGGCTCTCAGCGCATTGGGAATGAATCCCACTGCCGTCGCGGGGGAGCTCGGCGTGGCTTCGGCAGTCAAGATGCCGCAGCATCATCATCAAGGGGACTCGAGGCGCTCGCTGTTGAGTGTGTGATGGCTGCGCGGGAGTTCGACGCTGCCGAGCAGGTGTTCGCCTCACTGGATCGCACCTTTCCGCACATGGGCTGGACCGCGGATCTTCCGGACTATCTCGTCGCACGCGTTGCAGAGCATGGTCGCAGACGCGCCGCGGAGATGCATGAAGTCGAACGCACCTTGGCCAGCGTGGGCGTAATGCCGGTGATGTCGCGCGCCACGGCCGAGCGGCAGCAGAGGCTGGTCGACGCGATGGCCACGAAGGGCTTGCGGTACACGGACGCAGCCTTCACATGGCGCGCGTTGCTCGAAGCGCTCGACGATTGAGAGCACCGGACGGGCCGGCGGAGGAGGGGACGGCACACTCCTCGCTGGCGGCGCTCTACGAGTATTGGCACGCCCAGTAGGGCCCGAAGTTCAGCGGCGCTCACGCTTTGCCGCGCGCACGGCTGTCTTCTTGCGCTTCGGAATCGGGCGGCGCGCACGCGGGCCTTTTTCGGTGGGTCGTCGGAAGAATGCACCGCCGGCGGATCGCTCGCGGGGAAGCTCTCCGACAGTGCCTCGTCCAATCGGTCGTCGATGTGTTTGTGGTTCCGGGTCGCTCCATGCGGATCTCCTGACACTGCGTGCTCAGTTTCTCATACAGTACCGGACCAACGGCACCACGGGAGCACGACCTAAGTGAATACCGATCCCCGCGACACGATCTCGAACATGCCGATGAGCTGGTTGCAGATCGTCGTCATCGCTATTACCGTGGGCCTGAATGCGCTCGACGGCTTCGATGTGCTCCGCGATCAGCTTTGCGTCTCCAGGTATCGCGGCTGAGTGGGTATCGACCGCGCGGCGCTCGGCATCGTGCTCGATGGAACTGGTTGGCATGGCGCTGGGGTCGATATTCCCGGGCGGAGTAGCGGACAAGATCGGCCGCAGACCGACGGTACTCGGCTGCCTGGTCCTGATGGCGGTCGGCATGTTCATGGTCACGAGCGTGAAGGGATTGGTCGATCTGTCGGTGTGGCGGATCATCACCGGCGTCGGCATCGGTGGCATGCTCGCAGCCATCAACGCGGTGGCCGCCGAGTTTGCAAACCTCAAGCGTCGCCACTTTGTGCGTGTCCATCATGGGCCATCGGCTATCCGATCGGCGCGGTGATCGGCGGCGCCATCGTCGCGCGCCTGCTGCAGGGCCACGACTGGCGCGCCGTGTTCTATTTCGGCTCGGCTATTACCGCGGCGTTCATTCCGCTGGTGTTGTTCCTGGTTCCGGAATCGGTGCACTGGCTCACGCGCAAGCAGCCCGCCGGCGCGCTCGAGACCATCAACCGCATCCTCAAGCGTCTGGGCCACGCGTCGGTCAGTGCCCTGCCTGCCATTTCGGCTGAGGTTCGTCGCCGGTCCGTGGCGGACATTTTTGCACCAGGGCTGGTGGCACTCACTGTGCTCGTGACTGCAGCCTATTTCTTCCACGTGATCACTTTCTATTTCATCATCAAGTGGGTACCGAAGATCGTGGTCGACATGGGCTTCGCGCCATCTTCGGCCGCGGAGTGCTGGTCTGGACGAATGTTGGGGCGCGACGGGCGGCGCCGTGCTCGGATTGCTGGCACTGCGATTCAGTGTCAGGAAAGTCACGCTTGCCGTGATGCTGCTTTCCACGGTGGCGGTAGTGATGTCTCGGCAGGACGGCGCCGGACCTGCAGCAGTTGGCGCTGATTTTGCGCGATCGCAGGCTTCTGCACCAACGCGGCTCATCGTCGGCATGTACGCGATATTTGCCCAGGCGTTTCCGACACACGTGCGTGCGTCCGGCACTGGTTTCGCGGTGGGCGTCGGGCGCGGTGGGCGATGCTCGCCCCGATCCTCGCCGGTTTCCCTGTTCAAGGGCGGCTACACCTTGCCCTCGGTCGCTATGGTGATGTCGCTTGGGTCGCTGATTGCAGCCGGGCTGCTTTTCAGGTTGCGACTGAAACCGGCGGACGAGCGCGCTTCGAACTGCGCCCTGCGGCGACAGCCCAGTCCTGATGTCGGAATTACGCGGGTTCGTTCGTCATACAGATATAGTAATAGCCTCGAAGGAGATGGCAAGGATGTCGACCAACACCATCCGCCTTCATCGTGTGCTTCATGCCACACCCGAGAAAGTCTACCGTGCTTTCCTCGACGCGGACGCGATGGCCAAGTGGCTTCCGCCCAACGGGTTCACCGGCAAGGTGCACCACATGGACGCCCGGGTCGGCGGCACCTACAAGATGTCGTTCACCAACTTCACCACCGGCAAGAGTCACTCCTTCGGCGGCAAGTATCTCGAGCTGATACCGCCTGAGCGCATCCGCTATACAGATGCGTTCGACGATCCAAACCTTCCGGGTGAGATTCAGACGACGATCACGCTGAGGAAGGTGTCAGTCGGCACTGAGCTGAATGTCGTGCAGGAAGGCGTGCCGGGACGTCATCCCGCCCGAGGCCTGCTACCTCGGGCTGGCAGGAATCGCTCATGCTTCTGGCGAAGCTAGTGGAAGTCGACATTCCGGATTAGGGGCCGCGCGTAGGTTGGCCCATATTTGTCATAATATACATTATACGAAGTAGGATCTAAGCCTCGAGTCGCGGCTTCGCTGGGAAACCAGTTGGTCATCGCTCGCAGCCGCTTCGCGTCCCCTTCCCGCCCTGCTTCGCGCTGGCCACCTTTTCCAGCAATTCCTCGAGGTTCGCGTAATCCAACCGGCTTCACCAGGTGATGGTCGAAGCCGGCCCCCAGCGCCTGCACCTCGGTCGTAGTCGCGACCATAGCCCGTCAGCGCGATGAGCTTGCCCGTGAAGCTGCGTTCACTGCGCAGGCGCTGAGCAACCCGTAGCCGTTCATGTCGGGCATGCCGATGTCGAGAAGCACGCAATCGACCGGGTGCTCCGAGATCGCGCTGAGCGCTGACGGCCCATTGTGAACGACATGCGCTTCATGACCAGAGAGGTCCAAGAGCATCGCGAGCGTGCGTGCCGAGTCGACATTGTCGTCCACCAGGAGCAAGCGCAATCTCGTCGGCGGCTCAGTGGCTGTGAAGTTCCTCTGCACCACAGTCTTCGTCGCAACGTCGCGCAGCTCTGGAAGCCTGACGATGAACTCGCTCCCCTTCCCTGTGCCCTCGCTCCTCGCCTCTATGGTTCCGCCGTGCAGTTCCACCAGCCGACGCGACAAGGCGAGGCCCACACCGAGACCGCCTCGCGCCGCGTCGGCTGCTCCAGCTGGCGAAACAGCTCGAAGATGTGTGCAAGATCATCGGGCGAAATGCCGATCCCTGAGTCGCGCACGCGAATGACCACTTCAGGGTGGTCGCCCGAGCCTGTCGTCTCCGCGTGCAATCTGATACGGCTGCGCTCCTCGCTGTATTGCGCGGCATTGCTCAACAGGTTAGCGATGACCTGCGTGAGTCGGACCGCGTCGCCATCGATATGCAACGGCCGCGGCGGAGTCGTGATGCACAGCTCGTGCAGGCGGGCGTCCATGAGTGGACGAACGGATTCTGGCGGCATGCGCCAACACCGCCGAGAGTTCGGTGGGCTCCTCGACGCAGGATGATGCTGCCACGATTGACGCGCGCCACATCGAGCAGATCGTCGACCAGCCTGACCCAGGTGCGCGCGGTCTGTCGTGACAGCACCTCGCGCGCCCAGCTCACTTGCGGATCGGGCAGCGCTCTTTTGCTCCATCAATCTCACTGCAGCATCGATGGCGGCGAGCGGATTGCGCAGCTCATGGGACAACACGCCGAGGAATTCTTCCTTGCGACGATCCGACTCCTGAATGGCCGCCTGTGCACGCCGCCGTTCGTGCATCTCGGCCTTGAGCGTCTCATTCGCCGCTGCGAGCTCCGCGCGTTGGCGGCGAGCAGATCCTGGTTCAGCACTTCGAGCTCGCGACGCTTCTCGTCCGCGAGCTGCGCGTTCGCGCGCGCCAGGGCCTCGTTGGCACTCTGGAGTTCGCGACGTTTCCGGTACAGCTCCACCAGCACCTGCACCTTGGCCACGCAGAATCTCGGGGACCACCGGCACGTACACATAGTCGACCGCCTGATGCGGTAGCCGCGCAACCGGTCCAGGTCAGTGACATGTACGGCTGTAACGAAAATGATCGGAGTCTTTCGAAGCGCGGGTGCTGGTGGATCAGCATTGCCGTTTCGAACCCGTCCATTCCCGGCATGCTTACATCAAGCAGAATGGCCGCGAACTCGTTCGACATCAGCAGCTGCAGCGCCTCCCGACCGAGCCAGCCATCACCAGAGTTCTCGCCCAAGTCGCCGAGAATCGCCTCGTAGGTCAGAGGCGCCGGCTGGTCATCGACCAGCAGGATATTGACGCGGTCGTCGCCCTTGTTCAGCGGTGCAGCCATGTGCGCAGCAACGAAACCAGCTGTCCGGTATCTACCGGCTTGGCAACGTAATCGGACGCCCCGGCCTCCAGGCACTCTCTCGCGATCGCCCTTCATGGCCTTGGCAGTGAGAGCGATGATCGGCAGCCGACGGAATCGCGGCACTTCGCGAATGGCGCCGCATGGCTTTCGTAGCCGTCCATTCCCGGCATCGATGATGTCCATCAATGCCAGTGACCACGTCCGGTGTCTGCTCCAGCACGTTGATTGCTTCCCGCCCAGTGGTCGCGATCACGACGCGCATGCCGTGCCGCCTGAGTACGCTCGAGAGCGCGAAGATGTTGCGCACGTCATCGTCCACTACCATGACCTTCCGACCGGCCAGGGCTTCCGGCTTCTCGTGCAGCTCCCTGAGCATGCGCCGCTTGTTGTGCGGCAGGTCAGCGACTACGCGGTGCAGGAACAGCGCGGTTTCATCGAGCAGCCGCTCCGGCGAGCGCACACCCTTGAGCACGATGCTCTGGCAAGGCCGGCGCAACTGTTCCTCCTCATCCACGGACAGCTCCCGCCCGGTGGTAGACCACGACCGGAACATCTCTCAGTCGCGGCACCTCCTGCAGACGATCCAGGAGCTCGAAGCCGGTCATGTCGGGCAGGCGCAGGTCGAGTGAACGACGCAATCGTACGCCCCACCCTGCAGCTTGATCAGCGCCTCACTGCCCGTGCCGACAGAAGTGATCTCGACATCATCGTGAGCAATGAGCCCCTGGATCGAGAGGCGTCAGCGGGACTGGTTCCCGACGACCAACAGGCGCCGCACTCTGCGGCTCAGCAAACCGCTTGATGCGCTCGAAAGCTGCAGTGAGTCCGGCGGGCGTCAGGGGTTTGCTGAGGTGGTGTGAACGCGCCGCTGCTCCAGGGCGTGCTGGCGCTCTTCTTCGATGGTGAGAATCTGTAACCGGAATGTGTCGCGTGAGAAATCCAGCTTCAGCTGGCTGAGAACGTTCCAGCCCAACATGTCGGGGAGGAAAACATCCGAGCGTGATTGCCGTTGGCAGGTATTGGCGCGCCCATGTGATCGCATCCGACCCGCGCATCGCGACGATGCCCTCTGGAAGCCGTGCCTCACGCGCGGCGTCGAGCAGCACCCTGGCGTAGGACTGGATCGTCCTCGACGATCAGCACGATCTGGTCGCCGGGCTGCAGCAGCTCCCGGTCGTCGACACATGCGTACCGGTGCCGAGGCTCGGTGTGCCTGCGTCGCGGGACAGCGGTCGAAATGATCGCGAGTCTGTACGCTGAACTTGCTGTAGGCGGGTCCAACGCACGCGATGGGCAGGAACAATCCGAACGTGCTGCCGGTGCCGGGAGCGCTGCGCAGACGGATCTCGCCCCCGAGCAGGTGCGCGAGCTCGCGGCTGATCGCCAGGCCCAGGCCGGTGCCGCCATAGCTTGCGCGCGGTACCCGCATCGGCCTGCTGGAAGGCCTCGAAGATGATGCGTTGCTTCTCCGGCGGGATGCCGATGCCGGTGTCCGTCACCGCAGAACTCGACCACCGTCGAGACCTGCGTTCAGGATCGGGTGGTCCGGACTCCAGCCGCCTGGCCGCGCCGACGTCGCAGGCGCACGCTGCCCTGCTCCGTGAACTTGAAAGCGTTGGAGAGCAGGTTCTTCAGCACCTGCATGCAGGCGCTTCGGGTCGGTGCTGAGTGCCGGCCCGAGCACGCGGATCCGAACGTTCACGTGATGAACGCGAGCTTGCGCGCCTCGGCCTCGTGGCGGAAGTTGCGCTCGATGGTCTCGCGCAGCGTCGCGAACGGCGAGTCATCGCTGGATTCGACCGTGACCGTGCCCGACTCGATCTTCGACAGGTCGAGAATGTCGCTGATGAGGTTCAGCAGGTCCGTGCCCGCGCCGTGGATGGTCTTGGCGAATTCCACCTGCCTGGCGTGAGATTGCTCGTCCGGCGTTCTCCGCGAGCTGCTGACCCAGGATCAGGATGCTGTTGAGCGGCGTGCGCAGCTCGTGCGACATGTTCGCCAGGAACTCGGACTTGTAGCGCGAGGTGAGCGCCAGCTCGGCGGCCTTCTCTTCGAGCGCGCGCGCGCGCCTGCTCGATTTCCCGGTTCTTGCGCTCCACCTCGGCGTTCTGCTCGGCCAGCAGTCGTGCCTTGGTGCGCCAGTTCCTCGTTGGTCTGCTGCAGCTCCTTCTGCTGCGGTCTGCAGCTCGCCGGCCAGCTGCTGCGACTGCATGAGCAGTCCCTCGGTGCGCATCGTCGCTTCGATGCGTGTTGAGCACCATCGCCGATACTGAGCCGGTGAGCTGTTCGAGGAACGCCAGGTGCGGAGCAGTGAATTCATGCAGCGAGGCCAGCTCGATGACGGCCTTGATCTCGACCTTCGTACAGCACCGGCAGCACCATGACGTTGCGCGGCTGCGCAATCGAGCAGGCCGGAGCTGACTGTATCGCATCTGCCGGGCGACATGCCGTCAGCAGCAGGCGCTGCGCGCTGTCGACCGCGCATTGACCGACGAAGCCTTCGCCGAAGACGGAAGCGCGCGCGGCCTTCTCGCGGACGTCGGCATAGCCCGCGAGCTGTTCGCAGGTGACGCTGCCCGTCCGCATTGTCGACGACGTAGATCACGCCTTGCTGCGCGTTGACCAGCGGCGCGAGCTCGGCGAGCAGCGTCTTGCCCGAGCGTCACGCAGGTCGCGCTGGCCCTGCATCATGCGGCTGAACTTGGCGAGGTTGGTCTTGAGCCAGTCCTGCTCGGTGTTGCGGTCGGTAGTGTGACGCAGGTTGCCGATCATCGCGTTGATGTTGTCCTTGAGCGTCCGACTACCTCGCCGCGCGCATCCACCTGGATGGAACGGGTCAGATCACCCTTGGTCACGGCGGTGGCCACTTCGGCGATCGCGCGCACCTGGGTGGTGAGATTCGCCGCCAGCAGGTTCACGTTGTCGGTCAGGTCCTTCCACGTACCGGCGGCGCCAGGCACCTGTGCCTGACCGCCGAGTCGGCCTTCCGACGCCCACCTTCGCGCGCCACGCGCGGTCACCTGGTCGGCGAAGCTGTGCAAGCGTGATCGGTCATCGTGTTGATGGTCTCCTCGAGCGCCGCGGATCTCGCCCTTCGACGTCGACCGTGATCGTTGCGCGACAGGTCGCCGCTGGCCACCGGCGGTCACGACCTCGGCGATGTTGCGCACCTGCGCCGGTCAGGTTGCTGGCCATCGACGTTGACGTTGTCCGGTGAGATCCTTCCAGGTGCCCGGCCACGCCGCGGCACCTTCGCCTGGCCGCCGAGCTTGCCTTCGGTACCCACCTCGCGCGCCACGCGCGTCACTTCGGCGGCGAAGCCGTTGAGCTGGTCCACCATCGTGTTGATGGTGTTCTTGAGCTGCGAGGATTTCGCCGCTTCACGTCCACCGTGATCTTGCGCGACAGGTCGCCGCGCGCGACGGCCGTCGTCACCTCGGCGATGTTGCGCACCTGGCCGGTGAGGTTCGACGGCCATCGGCGTTCACGTTGAATCGGTGAGATCCTTCCACGTGCCGGCGACGCCGGGCACCGTGGCCTGACCGCCGAGCTTGCCCTCGGTGCCGACCTCGCGCGCCACGCGCGTCACTTCGGACGCGAAGCCGTTGAGCTGATCGACCATCGTGTTGATGGTGTTCCTTGAGCTGCAGGATTTCGCCGCGCACGTCCACCGTGATCTTGCGCGACAGGTCGCCGCGCGCCACGGCGGTCGTCACCTCGGCGATGTTGCGCACCTGCCGGTGAGGTTCGACGCCATCGCGTTGACGTTGTCGGTGAGATCCTTCCACGTGCCCGCGACGCCGCGGCACGTGGCCTGGCCGCCGAGCTTGCCTTCGGTGCCGACCTCGCGCGCCACGCGCGTCACTTCAGAAGCGAACGAGCGCAGCTGCTCCACCATCGTGTTGATGCGTTTCCTTGAGCTGCAGGATCTCGCCCTCGCACGTCGACCGTGATCTTGCGCGACAGGTCGCCGCTCGCGACGGCGGTCGTCGACCTCGGCAATGTTGCGCACCTGGCCGGTGAGGTTGCCGGCCATGGAGTTCACGTTGTCGGTCAGATCCTTCCAGGTGCCCGCGACGCCGGGCACCTGGCCTGGCCGCCGAGCTTGCCTTCGGTGCCCACCTCGCGCGCGACGCGCGTCACTTCCGCGGCGAAGCCGTTCAACTGGTCGACCATCGTGTTGATGGTGTTCTTCAGCTCGAGGAACTCGCCTCGCACGTTCCACCGTGATCTTGCGCGACAGGTCACCGCTCGCCACCGCGGTAGTCACCTCGGCGATGTTGCGCACCTGGCCAGTGAGATTCGTCGGCCATGGCGTTCACGGAGTCGGTGAGGTCCTTCCAGGTGCCGGCGACGCCGGGCACGATGCGCCTGGCCGCCGAGCTTGCCTTCGGTGCCCACCTCGCGCGCCACGCGCGTGACTTCCGACGCGAAGGAGCGCAGCTGGTCGACCATCGTGTTGATGGCTTCCTTGAGCTAACAGGATCTCGCCGCGCACGTCGACCGTGATCTTGCGCGAGAGGTCGCCACTCGCGACCGCGATCGTCACGTCGGCGATGTTGCGCACCTGCGCCGGTCAGATTGCTGGCCATCGAATTGACGTTGTCGGTGAGATCCTTCCAGATCACCGCTCACGCCTTTCACGTGGGCTTGTCCGCCCAGCTTCCCTTCAGTGCCGACCTCGCGCGCCACGCGCGTCACTTCGAAGAGAAAACGCTCATCTGGTCGATCATGCGGTTCGACGATCAGAGGCCGAGCGCAGTGAACTCCCTTCCAATGGTCGACCTTCCACCTCGAGACGCATGGTCTGCGACAGATCACCCTTGGCCACCGCGGCGATGCAGCGCGTAACCTCGGCCGTCGGCCAAAGAAGGTCATCGATCAGGGACGTTCACTGAGGATTCCATCTCGCCCCACGCGCCAAGCCGCTGATGGGCGGTAATGGTGTTGTCTCGCGCCACCCTTCTTACCGACAGCTTCACCGACACGGGCGAGTTCCCGGGCCAGCGAAGCGTTGGCGCTGACGATCTCGTTGAACGTGCCAGCAATCTTGCCGCTCAGGCCGGTCCAGTCGCCCGGCAGGCGCGCGGTAAAGTCCTCGTCGCGTACCGCGCGCAGTGCGCCGAGCAGTAGCGCGCAGATCGATGGCCGACGCTGAGTGCGCCTGGCCATTGTTTGCAGCGTCATCCGTGAGAAATCGAGCTAATCCGGCTTGCCGGACGGCGGTCACTTTTCGGGCCACGATGGCAAAGCCTCGCTTTCTGTTCGAGCGGCTGGACTCCCTGCGGCGGGTCCCTAAGACAGCGAAATCTTTACAGACCCTAAGGCGTTTTGAGTCTACGCGTGCAACTCAGCAGCGGAAATGTCAGACAAAATCTGACGCTTGTCGGACGCAGGCCCAAGAGTCGGGCTGCTGGTCGATTGAGATTCGGTCGTCGTGGTGTGGGCCCTGTCGAGACTGAAAACATAAACCTAAACCACTTAGTTACGAGGCTAAGCTTGCCATCTGCTCCAGGGGTCGACGAGCGCCCGGCAGGCACAAGGTGCTCACGCAAAGCCTGCTGTTCTCCCCTCACGCTCTGCTCATCCCTCGTTTTTTAGGCGTTGCCTCGGCGAGTAGTTGGTAGATATTTCTGCGGCAGTTCGCTGATGTGGAAACGAATCCTCCAAAGAACAATAACTAAAGCATTACCTGAGGTTCTTCACCCATGTGAAACGCGCAAGAGCGCGCGCTCAGGTGCTTGATGGGGATTTGGACATGCTGATTGCCTGGGAAAGACTTCACTCCGCCACGGTCGAACTTGCGGGCGCGGGCCCCGATCAAGCAGCAGCTGTTCAATGCACTACGTGAATCGCCTCGCCTCGCTCGACACGGACCAGGGAACGCGCGAGCTCCGGGACGATTTCGGGGGGCTCACTCCGCGCCAGTGCATGCCGTGCCGGCGCTGCCCGGCGAAGACACGGTGCGCGTGCCACGATTCGCAAGATGTCCGACGGCGAAGCGAACCGTCACGCCGTCGAGATTGTGAACCCGCTCGGCGCAGTCGCCAGGGCACAGATGAGTCCGCGGCTGGGGACAGTCGGGTCCGGTAGTGCAGCTGTACGCGGCGGAAGGGTGAGGTGCACGGTTCGTCTGCGCGGTTTCGTTTTCCCTCTAATCCAGCTTGAACTCGATCAGTGTCCCAGCGGTGCGTCTCTCGTGACGCGTGGCGGCGAATCGCATCCACGAGCGTACGCTTGTCCCAGTCGATGACCTCATCCGCGAGGTCACCGGATTGCCTTCGGTATCTGCGTCTCCTTCCGACTCCAGATGACACGAGCAGCACGGGTTTGTCGCTCGCTTTGGCGAAGTTCATCTGGAACAGGATCAGGTCACCGTGCTTGCGGATCAGGCTGCTGGGGACGATAACGACTCTCGCGGGCGCGATCTGCTTGCGCGATCTCGCGCAGCGCCTCTTTGTCGCCTGTGGGACGAGTATCGGGTGTGCTGAAGTTCTGGTAGTAGAAATTACTGTCGCTCGAGGAACTCAAGACGCGAAAATAGTCGTCGTTCTCTTCCCAGACGTGGCTGACGAACAGCTTGATCGGATTGCCTGCGACACGTGCCGCTCTCCCGCCTCTGGATTCAGGAGTAGGTAGCATTGCGCGGTTTTTGCAATCCCCGCGCCCGCCACGCAATACGATGCGCCTGCTGATTTACAACATTCGTTACGCCACCGGAACCGGGCCGGCGTTTCACTTACCCGTCCCTGGCGCGCCGGGTATCTGCGCAGCAGCCGGAAAGTGCTTGCTCGCATCACGCAATTCATCAAGTCGCGCGACCCGGACATCGTCGGACTGCTCGAGATCGATACCGGCTCGATTCGCACCGGGATGGTGAACCAGGCCGAATCCGTAGCGCGCTCGCTCGGGCACTACTCCTCATACCAGTGCAAAATACGGCAGCGACCTCGATCAACCAGCTGGTGCCGATCGTGCGCAAGCAGGGCAAGCGCGTTCTGGCAGCGCCGCGCGTGCACGGCGAGCGCTTACACTATTTCGACATTCCGGCATCAAGCGCCTGATCATCGAACTGGAGCTCGAGCAGGTCGCAGTGTTCCTGGTGCACTTGTCGCTGAAATTCCGCCACCGCCAGTACCAGCTCCGCTACTGCACGAGCTGGTGGAGAAATCCACCAAGCCATTGATCGTGGCCGGGGATTTCAACACCTTCTGGGGCGAGCACGAGATCTATCTCTTCATGCGGGCTTCGGGTCTGCGTAGCGCCAACGCGAACAGCAGCCCGTCTTTCCCCAGTCGCAGCCCGCGCAAGGAACTCGATTTCATCCTCTATAGCGACGGCATCCGGGTGACTCACTTCGAGGTTGCCGATGTACGCCTGTCGGACCACCGACCCCTGATCTGCGATTTCGAAGTAACCGGGCTGGCGGGCGCGAGCGACCGATTGAAAGTAGGATGACGTTTCCGCCCCGTGGCACTCCGGGAGACGCCGATGAGTCAAGCGAATCACTGGAGGATCGAGACGGACCTCGATCGCGTCGCGTTCCTCATCCTCGACCGTGCCGGCAGCTCAGCCAATTCCTTGTCAGCGGATGTGATTCGCCAACTGGGTGAGCGCGCTTGCCGAACTCGAGCGCACCAGGCCGGTCGGCCGTGGTCGTGTGCTCTGGGAAACTCAACTGGATTCGTCGCCGGGGCCGACATCAAAGAATCTCACCGGGCTCACAACCCCAGAGCAGGCCTACGAGCTGATCCATGCCGGCCAGCGCGTCTTCGATCGGTTGGCGGTTCTGCCCCCGCCCCACGGTCGCAGCCATCAACGGCTTCGCTCTCGGTGGGGTTTAGAACTTGCCCTCGCCTGTCGCTATCGCGTCGCCAGCCAACGACGGACGCGTGAGCGCCTGGTTTGCCCGAGGTGCAACTTGGCATTCATCCTGGCTTCGGTGGCACCGTCCGCAGCGGTGCAGATCGTAGGCGTGCGCGAAGCCATGCGGCTGATGCTGACCGGTCGGCCGGTGAAGGCGGATGAGGGCTATCGACTCGGCCTCGTCGATCAACTCGTCCCGGTCGATGAGTTGCGCGCGCGAGCAAAGGCCTTGGCATTGGCTGCCCCTTCGCCACGCAGCGCGGGGTGGCTGGATGTGCTCTCTGAACCTCAGGCCGGTGCGCCCGATGCTCGCCAGGCAATTGTTCAAGCAAGTGAGCGGGCGGGCTCGCCGGGAATCACTATCCGGCGCCCTACGCCATCGATTGAGCTCTGGGAACGCTACGGCGCGCGCGGTGCAAAAGCGTAGCGCGAGGCCGAGGCGCGCTCCGATAGCAGCGCTGATGCTCACGCCGACAGCGCGCAATCTGGTGCGGGTCTTCACGCTGCAGGACCGCCTCAAATCCCTGGGGGCAAGCCAGCCACCGACTTCCGGCAGCGTGTACATGTCGTGGGCGCCGGCGTCATGTGGCGGTGATATCGCCGCCTGGTGCGTTTCGGCGTGGCATGAGCGTTACGCTGCAGGATCGCGCGGAGCAATACGTGCGACCGGCACTGGAACGCGCATCGGAGTTTTTCGGCAAGAAAACTGCCTCGACGCGAACGCGGCACAAGCGGCCGCCGCGCGGCTGCAGATGGATCTCGCCGGCGACGGTGCGGCCCGTGCCGATGTCGTGATCGAAGCCATTTTCGAGAACGCCGATGCCAAGCGCAGAGCTGTATGCGAAGCTCGAGCCGCGTATGAAGCCGGGCGCAATTCTGGCCACGAACACTTCGAGCACTCATGCTCGCTAGCAGTTGAATGCGGACCTGCGCGATCCCGCCCGTCTCGTGGGCCTGCATTTCTTCAACCCCTGTTGCCAAGATGCCCTTGGTCGGAGATCATCGCGTCCGGGCAGACGCGTCCCGAAGTTGCGCAAGCGGGTGCGAAGCTTTGCGCGCAAGCTGGACAAGCTTCCGCTTGCCTTGTCGTAGTGCACCCGGATTCGTGGTGAACCGTATTCTGATGCCTTATCTGCAATGAAGCGATGTTCCTCGCCGGAAGAAGGCGTGGCCTTGCACACATCGACGCCGCAGCCGTGGACTTTGGCATGCCGATGGGCCCGATCGAACTCGCCGACACAGTCGGTCTCGACGTATGCCTGCATGTCGGCAAGATCCTCGCCCAGGCGTTCAATCGCAAAGCGCCTGTGCACCTGGAAGAGCTGGTCAACGCGAAACATTTTGGACGCAAGACGTGGGCGTGGCTTCTACGATGCGTGGCGCGATGGCAAGCCGATCAAACCCGTGAGTGACGGCCGTCCTGCGCCTTCCGACATCCACCGATCGCATGATCCTGCCAATGCCGAATGAATCGGCTTGCGTGCCTGCGTGAGCGGCGTCGTCGACGAAGCTGGATCTGCTCGATGCCGGCGTGATCTTCGGGACCGGGTTCGCACCCTTTCGCGGTGGGCCGCTGAACTATGCACGCGCCCGCGGCGCTCGATGCGATCGTGCGACGTCTGGCCGAGCTTGAACGCGCAGCACCCGGAGAGCGCTTCCATCCTGATTCGGGTTGGCGGACATTTGCCGTAAGTGTGTGATCGTTAACGCTTCAGGCCCCGGGTTTGGCGGAGTCCTGTGCTAACATCCCGCGGCACCGCCACTTTGAACACTCACGAGCGCAGGTAGCTGACCTTTGAATGGATGAAAAGCCTCTAGATCCTGGCCCTCCTCACGGCAGGTTTTCACCTCTGGACGGTCTGAAGGCTGAGAACCTGCACGCGCTCGCGAAAAGACTTCGCTGCGCGAGCTTGCAGAAGGGAAGCTCCTCTCTCAAAGAAGGCGACACCGACAAAGCGCACTTATTTCCTGGTAGCGGGAACCATCGAGGTCTTCGATAACGACGGAGTGTCTCCACGTTGCTGGGCGGGCACCCCTGCGGCACGCAATCCCATCACGCCGTCCCTGCCCCGCCGCTTCAACGCGCGCGCGGCGGATCCCGTACGTTGGCATCTCCATCGACAGCGATCTGCTCGATGTGATGCTGACCTGGGATCAGACCGGCTCTTATGAGGTGAACGAGGCTCGATGGCACGCCACGGCGGGCAGCAGCGATGACTGGATGACGACACTACTGCAGACCAAGGCCTTCCATCGCATACCGCCGGCGAACATCCAGGCGATCTTCATGCGCATGCAAGCGGATCAATTGCCGCGCCGGCGATGTCGTCATCAAGCAGGGAGATGAAGGGGACTATTTCTACGCCATCGCAAGTGGTCGCTGCACCGTGACTCGTGAGACGCCTCTCAACAAGGAGGGCATCAAGCTCGCGGAGCTGGGGATGGGTGACACGTTCGGCGGAAGCGGCTCATCCTCGGAAGCTGGCGCAACGCCACCGTGACTATGCTCTCGGGAACGCTGTTGCGTCGTCTCGGCGGGCAGGATTTCACCACGCTGCTGAATGAGCCGATGCTCCAATGGGTGGACTACGAGCAGGCGAAGAACAGATCGTCGAAACGGCGGCAAGTGGCTGGACGTCCAGGCTGCCGAGTGAATTCGAGAACATGCACATCGAAGGAGGCGATCAACATCCCGCTGTACTTCATCCGCCTCAAGCTCAACGCGGATCGACAAAGCCGTGAGCTACGTTGTGCTGCGTACGACCGGGCGCAGTTCGGCTGGCGCCTACATCCTGAGCGAGCGCGGCTTCGACGCGCACGTGCTCAAGGGGTGGCTGGGCGCAACCGATGTGGTGAAACCCGTCGGGGCTGAAGCTGGCGCACCGCTGGCGGCGTCCAGCGCAGCCACCGGGTATCCCGCAACTGCGGACAACAGTGATCCGGCGATAATGCCGTGCCGTATCATCCACCATCGCGCCGGTGCAGAGCGACTCGAAGGCGAGCGAGCCGATGAACAGGCTCATGGTGAATCGCACCCCGCACAGGAGCGCAACACCGTAGCTTGAGGAACCGCGAATGGTGTCGAGCGGCGCAGCCATGGAGGCCTAAGATAGCAAGCGGGGCATGAGCGGCCGCGCGTGGCCGGCTCCGCCGGTTCACATCGTGTGGAGTGGTTTGTCGCCGCCCAGAGCGCCAGCGAGATAGGTCTCGATCTTCTTCTGCGTCTGGCCGCGATCCTGATCGGAGAACTGCACGCCGATGCCGGCGGTGCGCTTGCCCTGCGCGCCCTTCGGAGTCAGCCAGATCACGCGGCCGGCGACGGGCAGCTTCTCGTCTCGCCCATGAGATTGAGCAGCATGGGAAACCTCGTCGCCGAGCCGGTAATTGCTGTTGGTGGGGATGAACAATCCACCATTGCGCACGAACGGCATGTAGGCGAGATACAGCGCGCTCTTGTCCTTGATGGTGAGCGTCAGCAGTCCGGGCTTGTTGAGAGGTTGGCGCACTTCGTCTGGTTCGGTGTTTCGCGGTTCAACTGGTCAATGCGACCTGGGTACTCAACAACAGTTCCTCGGCCGCGAGCTGCACGTTCAGCGACGTGCTGAGTTCGAGCCTGAATGCCCGAACGCGATCCAGCAAGCCGTAGAGCGCGCGAATCTTGCGAATTCCGGGCAATGATTGCAGAGTCTCGGGCCGGAGGAACGCTTCTGTAGCGACTTTGTGATCCAGGTCTCGATCCAGCGCCAGCCGAGCGTCACGATCGAGGTCGCGCCACCCACACGCTCCGCCGGTCGCTGGTATATTCGAGCGATCGTTCACGGAGGCATTGACGCCGCTGTCATCTCCCGGTGCAGCTCCTCAAGCCACTCCGCCTTCAACTCCAGGGCCCAGCGGCGGGGCTCCGGCGGCGAATTCGACAATTCGTTCCAATCGCCGACCGACGGATCTGCGACCGCCAGCTTCGAGCGCGACCTGCGAGATCGGCACCGCCACAGCAATACGCCTGACAGCGACTCACAATTGTCACCGGCAATCGCGATGGGACGGTCCCGCGATCAGGATCAGCAACTCCTCGGGCGGTGGCTCTTCGAGCGTCTTCAGCAGGCATGTTGCCGCGTTGGCGCTCATGCAGGTCGCGCCGGGCGCGATGACGCCGACCTTGTCGTCCACCGCGATAGCTCTGAGTGCGCAACACGTCGCACAGCCGCGAATCTGGTCGACTGCAGCCGCTTCGCATCCTCCGGCGCGAGTCACCCAATGGCAGGTCAGGATGGTTATTGACGGCGATGAACAACCGACAAGAGGCTGCAGCTACCACGGCGGCGCGTCTTGAGGTGCCGCACAGAGGGCCAGTTGTGAGATCCAGCGGGCCAGTGATTCGGCCCCAACCCCGGCGTGCGTGGACTAGCAATGCGTGCGGAAGTCGCCCCTGCTGCGCAGTGATGCGTTGATGCGATGCTTCGCCGGCGCCAACCACGGCAGCGAAATGTGACTCATCCTTATCCATCATTATCATTAGTTATGCACTACTCCACATGAAACCATCATGAGGTTGGTGAGGTGCCCACGTGCCGCTGGATCGCCACCGCACACTCTTCGATTGGCTTGGTTTCCATCCACGACCTGATGCGCTGGGGCTCCGCCGCGCACGCTGCCAGAGCATTCACGCACCCGCGTGAAGAACTCCTCCTGTTCATGCTCGAACCGATCGCGCATGGCCTCACCGCGACAGCCTGTGCGCGTCGCAACCCAAAGCCACGGGGACATCGATGAGGAGCGTCAGGATCCGGGCATGCAGGTCACCCTGCCCGGACTGGAGGTTACGAATGTGTTCATGCGCGATGCCGCGTCCTGTCCCTGGTACGCGAAGCTCGCATCCGTGAACCGATCGCGACAGCACCCACTGACCGCTCTCAAGTCAGGACGAATCAGGATTGGCGACATGGGTGGCGCGCGCCGGCGAACATCAGCGAGCTCGCATTCTGGCCGGAACGTTCTCGCTCGAGGCAATCGGCACCAGCTCGCGGATGCGCTCGGCGGGCGGTGCACCGCCCGGCTCGCGGGTCGCCGTCACGGCGGATCCCCGCGCTTCAGGCCACGCCTTGAGCAACGGAATCTGCGTGGACTTCTGCCACAGCCCTCGATCCCCTCCAGCGTGATGAATCTGCCTCGCATGATCTGCCTAGGTGCGTGGGCGCGGCTGCGGATGCGCGCCGGGTAACGTTTCACAGCCGCGTCATGTTCCGCGAGCGTCCTGGAAGAAGTAGTGGCTCCCATCGGGCTCACCGGTCGCGACGAAGAATAAGCGCACCCGTGTCATCCGGTTGGGTCGCAGCTTGCAGCGCTCCGGCACCGGGCAGCGCTATCGGAGGTCGGTGGCAATCGCCCTCGTGTAGGTGTTGTACGCAGTATCGGCGTGCAGATCGCGCGTGACGGATGTCACCTGCGCACGACTCCGCCAAGTCCGTAGATCACCGTAGAGGATCCGACTGCAGCCGCATTCCGAGCTGCAACCGCCGGACGAAGACGCCCGCGATGCGTTGCCGTTCCGTTGGGAGCGCCGACTCCTTTTCCACCATCGATGCCAGGATCAATGCCTGGTAGGCGTCGAACAGGCAGCTTGGACGCGCGCGCGTTCTGTGCCGCTTCGAGACGCGCGTGCGCATCGACTCATCTGCGCCAAAGCGAGGCGACCTCGACATCAGTCGTGCCAGTGGCGGGCGGAACGAGGCGTGTCGTGGGTATGATCCGGCCTCTCGGATGTCTTCCGGGAACACCCTACGGCCGTGTCATGAGCTGCTCCGCCCGGACGCCTTCGAGGCGTGGTGCTGTTGTAGATAGAATCGCTTTCCGTGGGCGCGCAGCATGTGCCGCACCGTCCATGCTCTTCCGCGATTTGTCAGCTCCTCGTAGCGGCACCTCACCTCGTACCAGTTGATCGACGAGCTGGGCGGGCGTGGTCTGCGGATGAATCTGGTACTCACCGGCATGAATCCATGCGCGCTTTACCGCGCATGCGAACTGCACCACAAACGATGCGGGTGCTTCAGAATGCCTTTCTGCGCCAGCTCGCGTGCCAGGGCCGAGAATGATTTGCCACGGCGGGCACGGAAACACCGTCGGCTGGTCCAGCGGCTGAGCGGTGAATGCAGGTAGTGGTCGGCCCAACGAAAGGCCGCAAATGCGGCTGCCGACAGAACCAGGAGGACGACGAGCGCGGCGCGGAGGGCGCGATTCACGCTCAGAGCAATTCGAGCCTGCTCGCTTCACGTGAACTTGCGGAACACGAGCGCGCTTGGTACCGCACAAAACCAGACGAGTTCAGAGCGCCACGTCAATGCGCATGCGGCGCGCGCTGTTCGGGACGTAGTCGAGTCCGCAGTCCGGATCAGGGTTTTCGTAGTTGATCGTCGGCAGCGCCACCTGGGTCGCGGATGGCGAGCACGGAAAGATCGCCTCCACTGCGCCGCGCAGCACGCTGGCAGATGCCCGGTCATCGACTTGGCAGTCGAACTTACCGCCAGCTTAGGCGTGATCACCGAAGGGCGCTTGAGGGCGAAGGTCTCCGCCTTGTCGCCGAGCGGCGTCCAGGTGGCATGCGCATTGACGTAGTCGATCTGCTCCGTTTCAGCCCGGCATCGCGCACCGCGTTGATCATGGACAGGCGCGCGCCTTCACCGGACTCCTGCGGCGCCGTCATGTGGTAGGCGTCGCCGCTCTGCACCAAAGCTGGCGAGCTCGGCGTAGATACGCGCGCCGCGCTTCTGCGGTGCTCGAGTTCTTCGACGATCGGTACCCGGCACCATCACCGAGCACGGCTGTCCGGTCGCGGTCCCACGGGCGACTGGCGCGCTGCGGTCTCATCATTGCGCTCAGCGCCTTCACTGAGCAGAAGCCGCCGAGCCCCAGATGCGTGGTCGCCATTTCAGCGCCGCCGGCAACCATAGCATCAGCATCACCGTAATGGTCGGCTGCGCGCCGCGGGCTGATCTGCGTGGGTCGACGTAGTACACGCCGTAACCGCGAGGTTCGGACCCTGTAATCCATAGCGGATGGAGATGTACCCCGAAACCATGTTGATGATGGACCCGGGTATGAAGAAGGGCGAAATCTTGCGCGGGTTCTTCGTTTCAAGGTACTTCGCATCGGTCTCCTCGATCGTGATCGAGGCCGCCGATGCCTGCCCCCATGATGACCCCGACCCGCGCCGCGTTGGTTCTCGGTAATCGTCAGGCCGGAATCGTACCATCGCCTGCACTGCCGAGCCAAACCCGTAGTGCATGAAGGGGTCCATCTTCCGCGCTTCCTAGGGCGTCAGGTACTCCTCGACATTGAATCCCTTGCACTGCCCCGCCGAAGCGCGTGCAAACGCGCTGACATCGCAAGCGCGTGATGGGGCCAATGCCGCTGTGGCCGGCCAGACGCTTTGCCACGCCCCCGATGACTGTGCTGCCGAGCGGCGAAGCGATGCCGAGTCCAGTTACCACAACCCGACGTCGCGTCACGGGTGCACCTTATGAAAGAAGTCCACTTGAGAGGCGATTCGCGTGTTCGGCCGCTCCTTGGCCGAGGTGGAGGCCGTGGAGATCAGGCCCTGCTGGCGATGCTCGTTGATGTAGTCGATTGCCTGCTGAACTGGTGGTGATCTTTTCCGCATCCTCATCCGGGATCTCAGTCTCGAATTCTTCCTCGAGAGCCATCACCAGCTCGACCGGTGTCCAGCGAGTCCGCCCCGAGGTCGTCGACAAAAGAGGCGTCGTTGGTCACTTCTTCTTCCTTCACGCCCAGCTGTTCGGCGACGATCGCTTTAACCCGCTGTTCGACGGTGCTCATCGCAGTGGTGTCCTCTTTTGATCGTGGCGGCTCCCTTCGACCGCATGGGCGCGGTATTCTAGGGAAGCCCCACTACCCTGCCACCCAAATCCAGCCCTAGTAGTTGTTTTCTGACCTATCGGTGAGTTCCTGTGCTTTGCCGAAGGTAAAGAATGCGTCAAACTCAACCGCTGACAGCGGCCTGAGTCCCGGCTCTACGCCATATACGATTCCACCATTTACGTGCAGTGTCTCACCTGTGATGTAGCCAGCTGCGGGCGATGCCAGGAACGAGACGGCTGCGGCGACATCGTCGACCGAACCGAGACGGCCGAGCGCGATTGGCGCCAGTAATGCGGTGCGCGCTCTTCACTCAGCCTCCGTGTCATGTCGGTGTCGATGAATCCTCGGAGCGACCACGCCCACCGTGATGCCACGCGATCCGGACCTCGCGTGCCAGCGATTTGCTGAAGCCGATGATGCCAGCCTTGGCGGCTTGCGTAGATTCGCCTGCCCGGCATTGCCGATCAGCCCGACCACGGATGCAATGCTGATGATGCGGCCACGCCGCTGTTTCATCATGCGCGCGCAGGCAGGCCTTGGAAAGCCTGAATACCGAAAAGACAGGTTCGTGTCCATGATCGCCTGCCAGTCGTCGGGTTTCATCCTGAGCAACAGGCCATCGCGCGTAATCCCGGCGTTATTCACCAGGATCGTGGCCGCGCCTTCGTGAGCTTCGATATCGGCGATCGCCGTGTCGATGCCAGCCATATCGGTGACATTGAGGACGACGCCCCTGCCTCTGCACCCCGCCTGGCTCAATGCTGTGCTTATCGCCTCCGGCGCCCTGCGGGCGTCGTCGCCGTACCGATCACGGTCGCGCCCTGCTTGCCGAGTGCGAGCGCGATCGCGCGACCGATGCCGCGAGAGGCGCCGGTCACGAGAGACAGTTTGTCCTTCAAGCATCCGAACTCTCCTGACAACTGGCGAGGGCTGCATCGATGGCTGGGCTGTCTTCAAGCGCGAACATGCCAATCTCCTTGCGGCGCTCGATGCGACGGTGTTGAGCCCAGTCAGCACTTTTCCGGGACCGCACTCGACAATTTGAGTGACACCGCCGGCGATCATCTTCTCGCACAGTGTCCGCCCAGCGTACTGGACTGTGTAGCTGACGCACCAACGCCTCACGAATCTCGTCCGGCTCACCATGCTTGCGTACATCGACCGTGTATATCTCGGCACCACGGGCCGACGCACTTCCGCGAAAGAATGGTAGGTAATCAATGCGCCTGCGCGATCTGGCGCGGCTTCATAAGGCGGAGTTGGATGAACGGTGTAGTTTGATTTTTAGACCGGGAATATCATCAGACCCAGTTAATCTCAGCGAGAGAAATTCCAGCTAAATGTGTTCCAAAGCTGTGAGAATGTCGGACCATGGCGGTAATCACTGAGGCAGCTTGCGGCCAGCGGACCAATTTATGAATGAATGATCACTGTTGCTGCCCGTCTCTTTGTAATTTGTCTCAGACGGCGCGAAAGAAGGCCGAAGCTTGCTAATCGTAGGTGCCGGTTAATATTCGTTTTTGGAGTGACCCTTTATCCACCACTGATGCCTGTAGCAACATAAGTCGATCAGCGATATTCGGCGATTTAGCTTGGCTTCCAGCACGTGACCCAAGACGTCGGCGGGGAATGATCTCGCTTTCCAGACCGGATCCCAAAATGCTTGGTGCTCTGACCGGAAAACCAGGCACCGCTTGCATCATTTGTTATAGACGAAGAGTTTGAAGAAGGCTCATAGAAGAGGATGTTTCAAACTTGCATGCCCTATGTGGCTGTGGTATGAATGGTCCTTATTGAGGATAATACCAAGATGCAGAAAGAAAGATATGGAGAAATAATTATTTGTCGTTGAATTGTGAGGAGGAAAAACTGCCGCCGAAAATCAGAAACAACAGTTCCATAGAGATAGTATCCATCATGCCTCGGCCAGCAATAAGTTGTTTACCCCTGTCCATTGGTGAAATCGCCTGTTCGAAAATCGCTGATGTCTCTTCAAATGTTTGTCAGGTCAAAGTCTTCCTTCAGTTTGTCATATTACAAATTCTTAGTTCATTGCTAGTTATAAATTGACGTGAACCATTCGATCCTGGTTTAATAGCTGCAAATTGAAATCAGCAAATGGCAGGCATTTGCCCACGCTGGTCTCTATTGTCACTGGTTTGACAATGACTCATCAATCATCAGTAGCAATAATGACCGCGCGTTAAACATCGTATTATTTTGGCTCGATATCTGAAAGAACTTTTACCAATGTGGTAGTCTCTGCCGGTGGAAGAGCTTGAATATGTTCACATCACACCTGGGTGGGTTAATGTCTGCATGGACAATGTTGATGTTCCAGTGATCGATGATAGACCATGATCGCGCTTGAAATTCTGAATTAAATGAACAGCAACTGCAACGGCATGATAGTCAGAACTCCTGTTCAGGCTTCAGCTGATTCGGTACTTATCGCCCAACATTTTTTAAACCTGGAACTCAGTATGTAATGAAAATAGTACTTCAAGTACGTCCCCTTTGTTCGCCATGGCAAATGATCGCCACAGATATCTGAAACGTTATGGAAGGTAAGCGCCGCATGTACTCAGGCGTGCGCTAATCAACGTTAATCGATAATACTAACATGGTAACTGGAATTTTTCTCGTCGGGCTGACCGCCGCGTTAAAGAAGCATTTGGAGTTAATTGCCAATTATAACCCTTAACGCCAGCGGCATTGAAAAACAATGCGAATGATCCTCACCCGGATAGATGTACGATGATATGAATCACTGAAGTGATAAGTGGTCGCGACGGCGGCATGTTCGTTTCATTTCTCGAGTGTTGCTGCCGATATCGCCAGCGGCGTGTTTTTCCGGACCATCCAGGCGACGAAGATGCAACATTCGCGCGTTTTGAGGCGAGTTCACCGTGTCGATCGATGTGCTGACTGAGACTTCCTTGCATCGTTACACGAGTTTGGGTATGAAATACATTCGTTCCTAATTCGCGCATGAAAGTTTATATTGCCAGATGCGGTTATTTACAACCAGCGCCAGTATAGATTGGCAGCAGTTCTTCGGTCACCATGTCGGATACCAGTGAAAAATGGCATTTTAGTTTTGCGCACCGTTTCGAAGCGTGATCGACGGTTTCGCGCGGTTGTCGCGCACAACTGCCCGTCGCGTTTTTATGATCGCGGAGGCAAAGAGCAATGCACTGAGAGTTAACGTCAAGATTGAAGAAACAATTGCGTCAACAGATTCCTTAAAGAGATTTTTGTTTACATTGGTCTTTGGGAAAAATGTAGTTTGATTTGTTGGTGATTCAGCCAGTCTGTTGCTGAGAGGTGAGCTGATCTGTTCAGTAACTGAATGACGTGGTTTCGTGTGGAAAAGTTTCTTAGTGTTGATGAAGTTATACTTGTGTTTTGGAGGCCTGTTCTATTCTTTTATGTCAATTTTTGGCCATTCCAACCTTTCAGTGCTTTTAAGATGGTCCATTTAAAAGCACTAGACTGGGAATGAACACAAAATTCCTCATGACCGTGATAGATGGAAATGATAAACGGGAAGAGCGTTTCGCTGCTGTAGATTATATTGCACTGGTAAAGTCGGAAAAGGTGGTTAATAACTAGTGATTGCGCTTGTGTTTCCCTATTCCAGAACCTTGCACCAGCTCTCCACGAACTGAAACTGACTGAGTTTAGAAAGTTCTCGACCGTCACTCCTGGCGCTGCTCCACCTTATTATCAAACTGAATCCCCCGTTTAGTAGCCATACAAAGTGCTTAAAAAGCCATATGGTATGTGTAACGATTTCCGGAAAGCGAATTCTTGCCGTCGTGCCATGGGAGTTATCGTTGCTGCTTTTGTAGTTGAATTATCGTTGCGATGGTAGTAGCATGACCAGGCAATTTGACGAGCGGGCCCTGGCAAACTGAACCTTGGATCGCTCGGGCACCGCAAACACGCATCTTTGTAGAAATAAAAGTTCAATACGGAAAATATGATGCAGAACGCATGGTGTGTATCTGAGTAATGACGTTGGGGACCGAACAAAGGGCAGCATCAAACGAGCTGGTTCTGTGCGATGTTTTGTTGTGCTGGCGTGGGTATGTGCTTTAAACAGGCGCCATAATGAAGTCCTGATTTCGAAGACCGGCAGTGGAGGGTGCTGCCGAAGCAGGCAAAAATCTGGCACCGTACTCAGGAGAAGGTAAGGAAACCCGCTGCTGACGCGGCACGGTGTCCGGAGCAATGAGTCAGGATTCTAACAGTTTGGTTCCTGCCGGTGATCAGCTTCCGATGAGTGGTCTTTGACCAATGGCGGTGACTGGATCATCGTCGAGGATACAACGCTGCTTCGACCAACAGTGCTCCGAAGGTCAGTAGATGCGTTGAAGACCAACCAGCTTCTTCAGGAACTGGTCAGCATGGACATTCCCGGGGCGTCGGCTTAGCGCTGGAGCATTGGTGCGGTTATCCGGAAGGTGCTATAAAACGACTCAACAGCCTACTTACCGTCACCCCAGCAAGTCAGATGCCGACATCGCTCGTATCAGCAGATGTTGCCTGACCTGGTTCAGAAGGCGCGCACTCAGGGTGAGCAAAGTGGTAGATTTGAACTGTATCCGGTCAGATGCAAACGACGGTACAAAGAATTTTGGGATCGTAAAGCGCGCGACTCATGGCGCGAGCTTGATACGGTGCCAGCGTGGTTGAGAATAAGTTTATTGATAATTACGCGTGGGGAACGTGGATCAGAATCACCGCGCACGTGGTGGTTCTGAAGCGGCTTATGATGAACCCGATGCGGACCGAAGCGGATCGCTGCAACCCGCCACTGGCTTATCAACGGCGAATTCGACGAGCCCGTCCGGCAACCGTTCGCTTGTGGACATTGGGTGCCAGCTCGCTGGTTAGGGATTAGTTGCGCCAGGTCAGCAAAGAAACTTCGCACGACAATCGGATGTGTGCAGAATAATTACGCGATCAAATATCTTCCTTGACTCGCTCGATATAATCGAATCAACGCCCACTTTCTCCGATACAAACCAGGGATATAGTTAAAGCCAGCTTATTTGATCGGCCGTGGTGCTATTGAGTTACGCGGTACGGCCGTTGATGAAAAAAAGCTGGATTTAAAACGCCTGCGCTTGCAACCACCGGCGCGGCTGATCTGGCGATTTTGGTGAACGCTATCAGTATACAGAGAATCCCGATACAAAACCGTCGCGCGATCGACTGAATATTGTAGCTGTCTGGCTTATTCATCAAATCTGAGCAGGAAACATATTTTGCCTTTGAAGGTCCCGGTGGTTCCGCCACAGCGGTGCATCATTTCGGCCGACAGGATTGAACCATATTATATCCGAACACATCGTGCTGAATGATGTGGGACGGCCAATCATAAACCCTTTTGTAGTTTGTCTCAGCAGCTGCAATTACATAACAAAATCCTTATTGCAAATGCAGAAACAAATCTGCTAAGTTAATAGACCTGCTACAGATCTCGCTCTCACAATGGCTATGATCTCTGCACCACTGCAGACTGCTGAACTGAACAATAGGTCGCGATGACTGAAGAGGTAAGGCTGCGAATGGCTAAGATGGTAAGATTGGGTTTGTTTGGGACTAATAAGTTCCAATGGGTACAGGCTTGGCGAAGAAGACTATCTGCAGTTTGCAGAAAGCTATGCTCTGGTCCTGACAACAACTGCATCTAAAATGCCCAATTGCAGTTGCTGACGAGAGTTTAACAACTGTCGTTAAATGACTCGTCAAACATCTGCTGTGGTTAGTCTCTCAATGGTTCTGGTATGAGTTCTAGCTGACCTGGCCAAAGTGAAGTATGGATCACTTGATTTATATAAGCAAAGCAAAATGGCGCTTTTACTCAAGAGGTAATGATCCCAGCGGTGGTATCTTAGCACAAGATATTGCTCCATCATGGACAAGCCTGGAATCGCTAGTGCCTATCTTTGTCTAATAATGTGCAGCAAGATTAATGGGAGCTCATCTACTGTTTATTTCTGAGTAGGAGCTGGTATATGATTTTAATGTTGGTGTCGGGATTCTGTGTGGACTCTAATGGAGATGTCCCACGATGTGCAATTTTATAAAGACTTTCTAAGGCAAATATATATAGCACCACGTGATACAGCAAACGCCAGTGGTGTGAACCGGTCAAAGAACATTGTCTGATATGGCTGCCGCCATGTGTCAGAATTCCACCTTCTGATATTGAGTGGTAACTCGATCCACGTGATGCCGCCTTCTTCGCTTGGCATGTGATGACTGCCAAAATAAAAGAGCGCCAAAGCAATAGTTTCAGTCATCATTCTTTGCGCCAAATACCAGCGATGTCGATGATTGAAGAACTAGAGTAAGGTCGATCAAAATGGTTTTGATTTCATTGATCAACCAAATTTTGGAAGGATGGCGAAGGTGCGATAATACCCTTGGTCAGCTACAAGATTTCAGTATGACAACCGAATGATTTTTTCTTTAATTTAGTTAGTTCTGCAGCGTCTTATAGAAGGCGGTTCCGCAGTGACGCTGCAGAAGGCAAAATTCGCTAGCTGGTCTAGACCGTTACACGATTCCACGAGTTTGAATAATTATGTACCTCCTCGTATTGAACGCGCTCTTGCATTGGACTGGCCCTAACTGTAAAGATTATACACTGAAGACTTATCTGGAGCAGAAAAGGCACCTGGTGTAGCTGCTTTTCGGCGCCCGATAAATTGATGGTAATTCTGATCTCAATTTTTATTTCCGCCACAAAACGCAAAATGTGGTTTTCACTTATAGGCGTTGCTGGTAAAGGCTGTTGATTTTTTTCGGCAATATTATATCAGCTTGAACTTTCCATCTCGTAAAGAGAGATGCTTGATTTGGATCAGTTGAGCTACCAGCGTTTGATAACTGACGATCCAGCAGCGATAAACAGTGGACGCCGCTTCCATGTTTAGAACCATTGGTTAAATGGTTTGCGCTGATAATATTGCATGAATATTAACCAGCAACAGATATCGCTTAACTGACCTGGGTACGAAGATCGAATAAGAATGTTCCGAACAAACTTTCCGAGGCATCGTGACGTACTCAGGCATGGAACACTTCTCTGCATAATCGCCGGGGAGCAGGCGCTCTTTGAGCTAAAGGTGGATTGGAACTAACAGACACCCTCTATAAATCCCGTATCCTATTAGCGTTTTTAAACAATTCTGGACTCCCTTAGTAGCGACTCCTCGCTTGATCACTTTGCTGTCTGATTGTCCCTATCTGGATCTGCGCCTCACAAGAGCCTGATCTCCAGGTATAGTTTTGATTTCCATCAATTTTTGATAGACAGGATGGCACCGACTGTGCCTCAAAATTTTTTCCAGGCACAGGTTGTCGCCTCGGAAGACGATGATGCCTTCTTAAGACTGCATATGTTCATAATACTGCCTTTTAGAGGTCACCTTGCATGGTGTTGAAAGCTAATAGCGTTGATGCGTGCCCTTGCGTGGAGCGGGCACTTATTAGCCAAAGTTTTGGTTTTAGCATTGATTACACGTCGTTGAATCAGCTAATGAGGAACTTTAGTAGAATGAATACTGGAAGTTTATATCGGCGGATAACTTCGTGATTTCATGATTGGTAATGTCCGGTTTTGAAGGACAATCACATGCCGCGCCCGTCTACCCCCAAGTTACTTGTAATTTAATGAGGCTGGCAGGCCTGGAACGCAACATCTACTGAGCGAAGCTTAACGACTATACGCCGCTTCAGCTGACGGTCCTTCTTTAGATAATGATTGCGGCAGACAGCCCGCCTATTCTCATGATCCATGTTGGAGTTTGGTCAACACTTCCAGCGCATCAGTTCAATGAGCAGATATATGCATCGTCGTGTTGATGAACAGTGGCTACCATCCGCGGTAGCTTTTTTCGATAGTAATCGTTGTAAAAGTTCCTTCTGCGGCTCCGTATATTCAAAGTTGGCATCAAGAATAGAGTTCTCTCAGGTTTGAGGCCAATGACCTGGCGCCGTCCATAAACCGCTGAAGGTTGAAGTATAAATTACCTCCTCTTCGCTTCCTGCAGCTCACATCTCCATGTCATGATCGTAATGGGAACCGATCGAGGTAGCGATGCTGATGACTCACCATGTATTCACCAGGCGGGGATCTTCTTCGTCAGTATCCCTAAAGATCTGCCGAAGGGGGCTTAAAGTGAGATGTTCCTTGGCTGGCCTGAGCCACTTTCTCGGTGAGAGTGAAATTTTCAGTCCACATAGTGTTAGCAACACGAAGTTCAGCCCTTCAACTTGCATGGGCTTGAACTCTTCCAACTCTGATTCTATCAAATAATCTGAGTTTGCTTTTGGTTACGTCAAAACTGCAAATCGTTGGATATTATCGCAAAACTAAATACAGAACAGAACTACTGTTGGGCTGAGGCAAATAATCACACTGACTTCTTTCCGCTGAAACCCGATGGTGTTATACCTCGTGATCGATCTGAACCCCGGCAGAGCAGCGCAGACTGATCAGCAGCTACTTGATAGGCAGTTCTGATGGAGTGAGAGAAGACGCCCTAACGAACCAAACACCGTGGCTTTTCTGAAACTGGTTTATTTGATAGCAGCCGGCGGAGTCATACCTGGTAGCCAACTTTGGAAGAGTTAGCATCGCGAAGATTCACAGCGCGTGCCAAGCACGTTTCAATATTGTCGAAGAAAAACCATCTCTGCGCTCATTCATTTTCCAGGCGAATGTCTGACAAGCGTAGTCTTCTCGAACCACGAGCAGATCGTGGTCGACGCCTTTCAGAGAAAATGGCGTTCAATGAGTTCAAGTCTTTACCGGAGCTGGTCGAAACCAGCATGCGACTGATACAGATCGCCTGATCGCTATTCCCAATGACACTTAAAGGTCGATTACCTGGTCGTTGAAAGAGCTGACTTCTTCTGTTGAAGAAAACAGCAGGTGCCGGTGCTGGATGAAAAATGTATTCACATGCATTTCTTGCCCGCTGTTTGAGCTGAAGTGGCGAGAATCGTCCCCAAAGTTGTACTTCGATATTTAAATGACGCGCGATTTGGATCGTCTGCACAGCGCCACGATTATGAAACATGAATTTCAACGCAGCACAGATGGAGTAACGCCTTGTCGTCGATGGCGTTGTTATTATCCGACCTGATGATGGTAGTAGCACTCATACAGAATTGGTGGAAGCGTTTAGTGGTATATCTTTGTAGGTTCCACCGCTTGATCCGGATCAAAAGAAAAGGGCAATTGACTAATCAGCGTTGAAATTATCCGGATGCAAATCGTAAATTTGCAATAAACCTAGAATGGAAAACTACACGCAGCACCTTGTATTGAGATCACAATGATGGTTAGTGGAGAGGACACCAACAGCGTCCCACTGGCGCCGTCCCAAAATTCTTCGATGAATTTTGTGTCATAAGCTCATTAAAGAAATTCTATCGGGACGGAAACTTTCCGATTCTGGATTAATTTTGAAGGCGGCTCGACAATAGGGCTTGTCTCTGTGCAGTCTCTGGATTGAGGCTCCATTGAATGCATGGGGCCAGTACTCAGTAAGTTAGGTCTTCGGAAGTGAAGACATTTGCTGCGCCAGTCCTGAGATAAGCGCCGCCTTAGCGCTGGTGCTGAATCTGGCGCGAGTTGATGGTGATTCGGAATGATCGGCGATATCCAGTAAATATTTCACAATCTGGAATCAATATGCAGACGCCAACTGTGGCGTTTGAGTCGATCGGACCGCGGTGGAATCACAATGCGCAATACTTATCTGGGACCGACGTGGAACTGATTTTCGCAATGATAAACACTCAAAACGATTTTGCGCTGCAGCTGTTTATTCGCTCATCAGAGACTTGTTATCGCCAGGACTGCGAGTTGACGAGGAAGCGCTTCAACAATAGAATCCAGCAATTAATGACTTCTGGGAATAGCGTAATTATCGCATATAAATTTTTCGATTTCGATTTGCGTGGAACAGCCCAAAGACCAAGGTAAAACTTTAATGGACATTGTCCAGTTCGTGGATCAAATGATAATTGGCAAGTTTCGAAAGTTATCCAGCATATAGATGACTTAATCCGTGCTAATATATAAACTGTCCAGAAGCGCAACGATGAAGAAACCAGCGAGATGGACTGACTGGGCGCCTGGACAAATGGAAAGATATGATTGAAACGAAACGCCCAGCTGAGAACTTTATGCCACACTGTTCGTGACGAACAAGACTAATTCCGTGATAGGTTGAGTCGTAAACATTCTTCGGGCAGTTATCGACGATTTGTGGGCACGTTCCGTTTGAGATGTATCTGTTCACGGCTTCTGTTGAAACACTAAGAGGAGAGTCGTTCCGGTCGGGCTTTTGTATGAACGTGTCGCTCTCGGTAGCTTCTGAGTTGGCTGAATCATAACGCTGTAGCTCATCTGCTTCACTGTAAGCCATGCGCCTCATGCTTTTCGTGTTCGTCAACGACTCCTGATCATGAATGACATGTTAACTTATGGATGATCGCCCTGAACCGGCTGACAACCGAAATTTTTCCCGTCGTTGAAGGGCTTGTGTCTTCTTGCGTGAGGAAATGCAAGGAAAACCACCGCCACATATAAATAGAGACAGGTTGCGATCGCACCAGTTTAACTTAAAAGTGATCACCCAGCGTCATGGTCGAGATCACAATATGAGCTGGTGAAACGTCGCCAATAGCTAATTCGCACCCCGTCGCGTGAGATGAAAAGAAAGTTGGGCCGGGTTAACCCGGCGAAGTTGTGGTTCATTCGCCGCGGTCAGAATGAAACGCCGGTTCTTCAATCGCTGGCGTCAACTGCAAGCAACAGTGTCCATCAACGATCGTAAAGGAAACAAATGATTCAACGTCGAAACTCCTGCAAAAGCTCAGGATGATGCGCTCGCCCAGCGGCAACCCTCCGGTTAGAGGCAAAGTGGTTCTGTGGTATTTCCATTTCAAGCACTTGTTATTTTCCTCCGCCCATTGAAGTTCCCAAAATGTATTAAGGCTGATCTTGACACATCTCTGAGGCCGTAATCAGATAAAAACTTGCTGCCATGCCATTTCATCCAGACACACAACACCCTGAGTATGCCTGAATAAGATACAGTAAGTTTGATATGAGATCGCTAACTTAACACTGGCGGACGCGTCTATAACTGGAAAACCACTGAAGTGTTCTACGCCAAAGGAAACTCACCTCGACTTCCGCTTGCCCACCTGCAAGAGGATAACCTGAACGTGGTCAAACGAGCGCCGAAGTATTCTACCTATGAGGAAGGCCCAAAGTCCAAGATACCTTCTTGAAGAGAAGGCGGCAAAACGCGTAATCTGATTATCAATTCATGATCAACGATCATTGTATCTTCGGTATCAGCACAATATTGAATGTGCTAATGGTATACAGATCGTAATATATAACGCCTTCATGCTGACTGGATAGATGTCGTGGGCTGTGAACGACTGTATGCGCGGGAGAACTGACCAACTGTGGTAGGTGATCCAAGTGGATAGAGGTATGGGTTTCAGCAGTGAACCAGAGCATCGATGCGTGATCTGGTGAGGTCTCGCTGATGGGTGGAAGTCGCGCCAGTACCGATCGTATTTGAGAAGCACAGTATTTCAAAGCGAAATGGTCCTATGAATGCATATGGCTATATATACGATTTTTCCGCATTCTAAAAAACTGATAAACCAGTTCAAAAATTCAGATTCTCAAGGCCTGCAGAGGAACACTAACGATTACGTTATTTAAGATTTCCTCGTTGAATCAGGATTCGCCACCCAGCGCTAGTGAATATGACAGACAGATTTATCGTAATCCAGCCGGACACCCCGGGGGAGGTGGGGATTTTTCGTGGTTGTCATTGCTGGAGAGATCCAATGAACCAGGTCATGTTGCCATCTTTATCATTAACCCTTTTTTAGAACCTCGTGTATGTTATAGCCCTTCTGTGCCCTAGACTCTGAATCCCCACCCCAAGTTTTCCAGCCCGGTATTATGAAGAGGTTAATTCTGGGCATTCCGTTGCCTTGGTTAGTTTGGCTGGTGTGCCCTGGCTCAACACTTAGTGGTTTGAGAAAGTCGGGCGTAAGTACATATATTAAGTATTAATCAGAGATCATTACGGTTGCCGCTGGTATTGTTAAGTTTGTTGTGGTTCCGCTGAAGATCAGAATGGATTTCGGCTGGTGTGAGCGACTGGAACACTCGGTGCGGTGGCCACGGGAATTGCGCGCCGTACGGTCGAAGGAAATGCTATTTGACCGCCGATTTGTTAATAAGCTCATTGCTTCGACCTATCGCCATGCTGGCAGAACATGCTATAGACTCATTATATAATGAACCTCGGTTTGCATTCAACGCTGAAACGAAGTGTGCAAATGGTGGCAGCACTGGCTTAAATGATTATCTTCTTCAAGACACTTCAGATTCCATCGCCGCGCTGGCTTTCGAAACCTCATTTCGGCTGGTGAAATCGGGTGCCGGTGGCAAATGCGTTACGCGCAGCCCTTAGTATCTAATCTTTTGGCTTAGATGATGAGGCAATGGTAATTGTAAAGCCCCGATCACAGCGAACAGATTACGTCCGCACCGTGCTCATCGCAGGATATGGCTGGGCAGTATGATGCGAACTGAACTTCTTTCGTGGCGGCATGCCAGCCAGGTTTGTCAGTTATCATCGGAGAAGCTACTGCAAGCAGGATAACGGTTACACACTCTTAGCACGCGTCTCTCCTCCGATTTTGCTTGAGTTTAGAGGCGCCACACCGTAGGCTAGTCGCATTTTTCAGCGCCGTTTGGTTTGGCGCGCTTGACCTCCGGCTCAGCGATAACAAAGCGGTCTGATCGATGGCATTGAACAAACGCGAGCACCGATTGAAGTCTCCCACTCATCAGGATCGCCGACCGCAACCTACTGGAAGGAGTGTTCTTCACGGAATTACTAAACCGCATCATCGTTTGGTGAATAAATTGAATGGCAACCGACAATCGGTATGCTCGATCCGAGGTGATCAACCTTAACCAATTGCGGCCCAATTTCACGTTACCTGGCGTAAATTTTCATCCGCATGTTCGCAAGCATGTCGGAATCAGCGCGATGGAATATCGCCGCATTGCCAGTTTCAATGGTCGTTTGGCAGGCAGGACGCGGCAGTTCGATAAACTTTCTGATGCGGGCCGCCCATTATCGGGCTGGCTGATCAGAGCCATTTGTGCACGGTCCTTCGTGAGCTGCCCAAACGACTTCGCGGGAAGCATCTGGACGATGGCTCACAGCCCAAGTGAACTCGTCGCTTATCGGCGAGCGCGGGGTTGCTAAGTAGTCGTTAAACAATTTTCAACAATGATGAAAAGAAAAATCACACCATGTCTTTGTATTTAACGGAGAGGCTTAGAGACGCCGCGACGCTAATGGTGCCGCCTTTCAACTATCAAGAATCACATCAACCAATTGTAATAGAACAGCGGGCTGGCATTCTTATAACTTATACATTGAGTCCGCGCAAGTTTATACGTATCCATTTTTCGCTTTGCAGATGCGAAACGATTGAAGAGTTCAGGCGACCATACCTTTGCGTGCACTAAAGTATTGCGCCGGAATAAACCAGAAAAACTCTCGGAGCGAAATATGATGGAGAACAGACCATTCAGTTCTGCGGGTGGCGCTGAGTTTGTGTGTGATATTCACAAAAGATCACGCGTCAACGATGTTCACAGGCATCAGGCATTGCGCCGATGCGGCGATCCACAATGGCTGTTCAGTTCGAAAACACGTGCCCATATCAGACGCGGAAAGAGAAGCTTGAGGTGATGTCTCAGTAAGCCAGCCGCTGCCTGATACTGCTGGAAGCCAATGCTTGGTGAATCAAAAGTTCATGATGTCTGGAAGCGGCGGTAATGATGTTCATCTGAAGGTGTCGTTGACGGCATTGCGAGAACCAGGCAGAGGTTGATCATTACCGGAATAAACTCACTGAAGGTGAGAAAGCATGTGTGCGGTTGGGCGAAGATCCGCTTCTGGTGTTTCTGCGGCAAATCGTCCTTTTATTGTAACAAGCATGGAAGCTGATGGAGTGATCCATGAAAGCTGGTAAAGCCGCCTAAAATTAGATGAGTATGCAGCAAGCTCATGATATTGATAACCAGCAGGCATCAATTCTACCTCAGATTATATCAAATCTTTTTACCAAAACATAGAAAACCATTGTTAGTTTCTTACATCGATCTCAGCCTTCATGTGTCTTTACAAAAGTTACTAATATACTTTTGTTCACTTCTTTTGATCCTGCTTATTTGTTGGTAGATAGGTGTTAAAAATTGCGCGGCATTCATGAACAGCAGGGTATTATACTGAAATCAGGTGATAAGAATCCGCTGATGGTTTGTTCCGTGGAAAATTCATCCTGGTATTTTAAATAAAAGAACCCTGGTAAGACCAGCGAATTGGTCGCCCGTCGTACTGGATCACCAAGCCTGATGCCATATCGGTCATGCCTCAATAGATATGCGTTATCGCCCTTTACAAGGCAACTTACCAGGCAAACATATCTGAAGTGATAATTTTGAGTGTCAATATTGGTGTACGTTGACAGCAGGTGATCCTCACACTGACGCTGCGCCGCCTCGCGCTAAGGGCGGTGGTGACCGTGGTCATTCGTGGTTAAAAGGCGGCGCTGCAAATGCCAAGAAGGGTGATTATACTCCCGATGAGGCAAATGAATGTTCTCGCAAAAACCGGTAGCCTTCGTATGCCATCTTTCAGCACTTCGGCGCGAGGGCAAGACGACGATTTCTGGACCATTTTTAACCAGCACACATTCTCACGGATTTAACCTTCACTAATTGTCGTTTTAGCTTCTCAAGGGCAAAATCATGCCGTTACCGGCGTGCAGTGGCACGGTAAAGCAATCGCTGATTGTTCGCCCGTCAAGGCGCGCTGTGTTGTAGTCGTTGCCGATCTTACTGAACTGCGGATGAAATGAGCGAATACCATCTGTGGCCGAATCAGGTCGGGCATGGTGTTGGCAACATCGGTCAGGGATCAGGACGTGTGGCTTAAAAGAAATATCGGCAGGCGTTATGTTGCAAAAGTCGATGAACGACATCCTGTCAGCCGAAGCCGGAATCCTTACACATTGGCAACCGATACCACATCCGAGACATGATTTTCGAATCGCACTGCCCAAAGCCAACACTGGCGTATATAATGCCATGTACGCGGCAATAGGGTGGTAGCTGAAAGATGGTGGCGGAGGCGCCAGCCTTGCCGTGGCGTCCGGCGGCAACGCTTGGGCTATCCGACAGGTTTGCCTATTCGATGGTAAGGGCGCCGTGGTGGTATCCATGATATTGTTGCAGCTGGCGATTATATCAAGGACAATATCCGCTGTAATTGTATTTCGCCGGGCCCGCGTACACTGCATTTGTCGATGATCTCTTGGCGCGAAATTATCCTGGACAGGAAAAGGAGATGTTCGACAAGTTGTCGAAAACGCAAACTGATCGGACGAATGGGCAAGCCTGATAGAAATTTCCGGTGCCAAGGTCTCGATACTCCATGTTCGACGAGGCGGCATTTGTTACGGAAGGATCATCCTGGTCGATGGATAGGCTTTGTTCGCCCCGAATACGCGATACGCTGGGGTTGACTGAGCGGCTGCCAGTTAACATCTGGTTTATTTCTCGAAGCGTGTCAGCAGTCTTATGTTTTAGTGATTTATCTAACCGGACTGCGGGTAAATTACCTGAAAAGAGTTTTCTTAAAGACCTTCACGTCAATATTGCCAACGCATCTGGAGGCGTTGTTGGGATCAACTCGATAACATTGTCTGGGATAGGTAAGCCTGCACTTGCGTGGCAACTGGAATTCGTTGCCATATGCACGAACTGCTCCGGTGGAAGGCTGCTGCTGAACTGCCGCTGAAGTTGGCTACCGCGATCACCCATGGTCCGAAGCCCTCGTGAGTAAAGCAATACACTGGCAAAGGAAGATTGGGCATTCTGCAATGTAAAAGCAATCAGGTGGTAAGTGATTAAACCAGTATCCATTACGTCATTCTTTGTTTTGCTTGCTCGTTAGATACAAGGAACCAAAACATTTGGTCCTTCGCTCAGCGTCTGCTGGAAACTCTTTTGCAAATCATACAACGCAACTTCCAACGATGATCACCAATACGCATCATCCAAGGTAGGTATCGCGCTGTTATTCATCGCAGAAGCGGCAAATTGCAGCAATCAGGCGTCACATTATCAACGCGCATGGGAGGCTGGTCGGACACCCTTTGCCGCATTTTTTTATCAGTAACATGTACACGACAAAGCACAAGAATCAAAACCGATGGGCGCTATTTGCGCGCGGTGGCATTCTTTTATGAAATCGAGGTAAGGATCAACGATATCAAAGACTGTGAAAAAGTCATTTGTAGTTGAGCGCCGGCGTTATCTACCGATAGATTGAGCCTGTTGCCGGCGGTTCACTACTGTCGTGGTCGCCTCAGGATGCGCTGATTTTGTGGCATCCATGAAATGAACCGAATAGACAGCTTCACCTTGAATAGGGTCGCAGAATCTCGTGGGCGATTATTGCGATCAATTTTTCACCGGTAATTTCGTCCGCATTTGATTCAAAGTTCCGAGCTGTGAGTCCTTAAATTTTCCGTCGCGGTGGCTAACGCGAGCGGGAATTCAAATCGTTGCGATCGTTGGTTTATTTAACCATCCTTATGAAACAATTTCAACAATTTTTGCATGAGCTCTCCCAGGGATACAGCTAATCCGTTACGACGCTGGCGGTATCGCCCATGACGCCGATACGCTGCGCTTCCTGGCATCAGTATGATGGGATCTGTGGTAAGGCATGGCGCTGACGCGGATTATTTCAAACTATCGCCCGCGCTGGGATCACTATTAGTCAACGCGAAGCATTCGATAAACCAAAGTCGCACAACGCGATCCACGCGCTGTTTTTCTTGCTGACCTGTTGTTCCAGCGATGGCATAGAGAACTTTTCGCCGGCGCTTCCGTGCGCTCCTGATTCGATAACGCGGCCTTTTCAAGTACTGTAAATGCGATCGGTATGCATGACCGTCGATGGTCCGTGGCGACTGTCGCGATGATCTTTACGCCCATACATCGCGTATGAGTTTCGTGATGACTTTCCGTCAGAGAGAATCAGAAGAGGCAAGGCTTTTCCCGTCGAACACATAACCAGTGGTTGCCTTAGCAGGGGGCGCGCGCGAGATAACCGCTGCTTTTCGCCGAAACTTCACCCGCCTTCTCCAATGAGGAGGCCGAGTCCTTTGTCGGCGCGCGCAAAGCCCTGACAGGCAGCCTTATGTTATAACGTCGATACTGATCATCGTCACCGGGTCGAACAAACAGAGGTCGGATCATCCGGCAAAATAGCCGTGTGTCTTGTTGCAAAGCCGATCTTTTTCTCGAAGTTTCGGTCGAAATGATACTGCCCCCAGGATAGCGTCGCGCTGGTAAGATATCTCGGCGATTTGGGAGGTGCCTCCCACGATAGCTTTATCAGGTGGAAATGAATGGAACCTGAGGGACCTATAAATGACGTTGTTTCTCCGCTGCTTTCATTGAGAAGTTGATACCGTTCACGGGTTTATTGGTACTACGACTTGATGTTTAAACGAACATTGTCGAACAATGAGCGCCGCCACCTTGCCAATGTGGGCAAGAGATTCAGCTTCATTTCTTCTGCAGCTGAGTATTCGAATTAAAGTTGAACAGAGAGACTTCTGCTTCCTCGGTGGGTAAAATGATCAGTTACTACCTAATTCTGAGGTGAATGTTAAAAAGAACGAGTAGAATAAAGGAAAATACTTTCCTTAGAGTTGTTTGCCAACAAAATGAGCACAAGCAGGATAACGACCATGATGTAATGGTGAATGAGTGTTCAATGTAGTAATTCTTAAAGAAAACTCTGCTACCCTCTTACATTTTACCTTCTTCAATCAGCCCAGAATTACAGAAAGTTAAATATCAATCGTTGAATCTGATTGGCAAGACCGAGGCTCTTCACTAACTCTTATAGCTTGCAGAGACCTTAGTGGAGCCCTAAGGAGGCATTTGCTGTCTTCCTTGATGAATTTGCCTTGTAAATTGTGATTTCTTGGCCAGAGCAAACTGAAGGGGCCAACAACACTAACATGCAAATATGAGGCGGTGACTTCTTAAATTAACCGTTACTCAGTTAAATCGCTAAACGAATACCATCAGACACAAGACTGTGTAAACAAACACGCGATAATGACGTATAAAACTTCTTTTCTATCATTTTCACTCTTTGCAGAATTTGAGTGTTTTCAACAATTGTTCTGTTGGTCTTCAAAGGTTTGGTAGTAATTCCGCAGGAAACAGTCCAGCCTGGCGGTTATCGTTGCACCTAAGTTTGAACCACTGCGTTGGTGGAAGAACTTGCGTGTCTTGGCTATGCGTGAAACCATCGCAAGTTCTACCGATAGGGCAACAGGTGAGGATGCCTTTCACAAACCTGGTGCAAAAGATATCGACCCTCTTTCGATAAAGTTAACAACAATTCTTACCTGTGGATATGATCATAGGAAACACCGACTGGTAGAGGCTGGGCCAGTGAAAAAGTGATCTCATGATGAGCCCTCGGTGGCACCTTGGCATCGAAGCAGGCTTCGGCGGGTTAGAGGGAATGCTCACCACCGACATAACGTTAGCAGCCACGTAACTGAACGGCA